>Ga0172381_10002222_pt1 | contig 21734 bp, 15 predicted proteins | sample Leawel6488metaG_FD_119754 | JGI IMG/M metagenome (GOLD analysis project Ga0172381, IMG submission 119754) | Leachate microbial communities from a municipal landfill in Southern Ontario, Canada - Leachate well 64-88 metaG | ecosystem: Engineered > Solid waste > Landfill > Unclassified | place...
ATGATATCGATTGACTTTGGAACAGCAGCAAGTTTGGCAGCTTCCTGATCCTTTCTGCGCTGGATTTGAAACTCCTTCTCTTCCTCTGCATCACGTTTCTTGTAATTGGCGTCTTTCTTCTTGAAACTCTTCTTGGGGGTACGATTGGTCAATGGATCAATCTCATCCGACGAAGACGAGCGTCCCGCACCTGGGCGAGCCCCACCAAATCCTGGACGGTTGTTATTAAAACCGGGACGGAATCCCCCCTGCGGCCTGAAACCACCTTGTGGACGAAATCCCCCAGTCCCCTGAGAGGGCCTGTATCCACCAGTGGCACCCTGTCCTTGAGGACGATACCCTTGGGGAGGCCTGTACCCACCAGGAGCACCCTGTCCCTGAGGAGGTCTATATCCACCTGGAGCGCCTTGCCCCTGAGGCCGATAGCCACCGTAGGTGGTAGTCTGTCCCTGCGGTCTGTAGGGAGGACGAGAATCACCCTGCCCCTGGTAATTGGGACGTGTGCCCTGATACGTGTTTGTTCTTGGATAAACAGGGCGTTGTACCGGTCTGCCTCCGACGACACCCACTTGTCTTGGTCCCACTGAGGGAACGATTGTACCTGCATCGCTTGCAATCTTGGGATTCTGTGTCTGCCATTGGGCATGATCTTTTACTGTCTGACCCTGACCCGGAACCGGGGGAAGATTGGTTGGATGGATAATCATCGGTCCGTTGTGTAACGGTGAAACCACCTGCCGGCTCTGAACCTTTTTTGCAGGCACAGGAGAGGCAGGCATAGCCGAAACTGGTTTTGGAGCAGTCGACTGGGCGGAAACTGAAGTAGCTGGTATCACAGGTCTTGCAACCTGTTGCTTCGCTACAATCACTTTTTTCTTGACAATAACAATTTTCCTTTTTTCAGGAGCCTTGTTTTCAACCTGTGGTTTTTCCACAGGCTCATCGGTAGGAGCCTGACCTACCACATGCTTGATTAACGTTACTTTGGACTTAGTATCTTCCATTATTTCCTCTTGCTTCCCTTACGCTTCCTCAAAAGAAAGCCCTGTGCCACAATGCGGGCAAGTTGTCATGTCCGGAGTGACGGCCTGTCCACAATTCGGACAGACATACTGAGTGTCGCCAGCATCCTCATCCTCGACGATATCAACATATTCGTCAACGGTTTCCTTGACTTGCCTAATCTCCTCTTCGGAGATATCGCTGTACGCTTTCAAATCAGCTTCATTAAGATTAATGAACTCCTCAACACTATATATATCATGGAATTGCAGTTTCTTCAGTAGCGTCTTATCCAAAGGCAAGTCGGAAAGGGCAATCTCATCATCCGAGACTCCGCTGTTATCATCAACAACTTGTTGTGGTTCTTCTGACTCTGAAACAACCTCTTCCTGTTCCTTCTCACCAAAAATACTCTCGGCTTTATTTCGGGCCTCGGAGGCAATATCCATTTCCTGGAACTGAGCAGGAGTCTTCACGTCAATCAACCAGTCACAAAGCTTATTGGCCAAACGCACATTCAAACCCTGTTTCCCGATAGCCAATGACAACTGGCTCTCATCAACAATCGCCACTGCCTGGAAGATGTTCTTGTCGATTATCACCACATCCTGTACTTGAGCTGGAGAAAGAGCATTGCGAATATAATTGGCAGGATTGGTATCATAGCGAAGAATATCAATCTTCTCACCCTCGATCTCACTCATGATAGTCTGGATACGGTTCCCTTTCAAACCGACACAAGCCCCAACCGGATCAATATCCTCACTGCGTGAGGCGACGGCAACCTTGGTCCTGTATCCTGCCTCACGAACGACCTTTACAATGTCAATCTGATTCTGGGCTATCTCAGGAATCTCAATCTCAAAAAGCTTCTTGATAAGCTCAGGGCTTGTCCGTGAGAGAATGACCCTGATCCCCCGTTCAGCTTTCTCGACTGCCTCGACATAACACTTGATCTTGTCATTGTTTCCATAGGATTCACGACTGCTCTGGTTTCTTCTGGGAAGAATCCCTTCGGTGGTCCCGATATCAACCATGATATCACCGTTGATCAGTTGCCTTCTGAAGTACCCAATAATCAGCTGGCCTTCCTTTGTTTTATACTCGCTGTATAAAGTGTCTTTGGTAATATCACGAAAATTCTGATGCGCCCTTTGCTTTGCACTTTGGACACTGATACGGTCAAACTGACCCAAATCGATAGGAATCAAAAGCTCATCACCTATCTCGCAGTCAGAGCGAACTTCACGGGCCTTATCAAGGGGAATCTCGGTGACCTCGCTATACCAGTTATCCTCATCAACAACTTTTCTTCTTGCCAAGAGCTCAACGGAAGTGTGATCATCGTTAAATTGAATCTCACAATTTTCCTCAGTGTCAAATTTCTTCTTATAGGCAGCGCGAAGTATATCTTCAATGGTGTTCAACACCAAATCCTCTGAAATGCCTTTCTCGGCGACCATCATCTTTACAGAATCACCCAATTCAGTTGCCATTTTTTACATCCTCCCAACGATATTCAAGTTTCGCTTTCTGTATTTGCTGGATTTCAATCGCAAGTCGATCCATCTTCTCCTGGGAATCCCCGATGGTACAAGAAGACAAGGTGAGCTTATCTTCTTCAAACTTTTCAATGACACCACTGATGCTGCACTTTCTCTCGTTATCATATATTCTTACAGAACGACCGATGAACAGCGTGAACTCATAGGGATCCTTGATTGTCCTTTGTAAGCCAGGGGTTGAAACTTCCAAGTGCAGATCTCGCAAAGGTCCTATCTCTTCCTCAACTTTTGGATAGACCAAATTATAAATCTTCACACAATCAGCGCTATTTGACTCTCCGTTTATCCTGGCGATAAATATCTCCAAAACAACTGTCTGTCCATGAATTGATTGAGCTATCTCTACAATTCTTAATCCAAGAGCCTCAACAAGCGGTTCGTACTCAACAAAAAGCGGATTGTTTCTAATTACTGTTTTTTCCATAATTTCCAATATTCATAAAAAAGGGATCTGCTTTTAGCGATCCCTGAATGTCTCATATCATACGTGCATAAAGCCTCATTGTCAATCGCGAAGCATGAATTTAAGTGTTTTTCGCTCTGAAACCAAATCATTGGAAGTCAGAGAACAAGAGTCGTAATAGGCTTCCCCTCTCTGATTATCGGTCGGATCGTCGAACCAATGTTCTGAAGGTATATCCTTGCGATATGCCAGAGCATTGCAGCAGGGCAATCGCATCACATCAAGATTTCCGAAATAATACCGCTCAAGCTCAGTATTGCCAAGCCGGTGCGCCCCTCCTCCAAAGGAACAGTCAGCATAGCAGGTCCCATACCCTGGAACCTCAAAGGTGGCCCAGTCGTGGTTGCCCACCTCATAGGGGGTAACATACATTCCTCCTTGCCAATTCGCCTTTATCATGCAAATCCGGCAAAGCTCGATGAACAAAGCGGCTTGGATGCCACAATCCCCTTTGCGGTTGGCCGCACCATATTCAGCAAGATTTGCAATGCTTTGATAACTTCTGACAAAGGAATATCTTACATTATGGGTGATATACTCGTAGATCAATCTTGCCTTTGCAACAGGGTTTGTCTCAAAACCCACTATACTTTTGGCCAAGGCCTCAAGATAGGGGGTCCTGACCAAATAAGGGGCCTCCGATTTTGCTTTCACATTCTTGATCTTGCAATTCTGCTGGATGCGGTCCATGTCGTTGTAAACCAAGGAATTGGTGTAGGAACATTCAATCCAGCATTCCTCATCCTGTTCCAGAACACCCCTGAAATGTGCATAGCGTCTTTTGCTGGAAACAGGATCGCAACCAATCATATGAGCGCTTTGCGCAGTAATCCGGACATTCGACATATAGGTGCTTTGCACAGGCAGAGGTAAATCAATAGAAACAACCTCACCCTTTCTGTAAGCTGAAGAAGCAATCCTGAGCCCAATATGAACCGATATGTCAGCCTCGGCATGCCCCCGTTCTTTCATCCGAGAAAGCAGGGAAATCCGTAATTGCATATCCTTGCTTGTTTCATTTTTCTTGAGAAACAGGGGATTGGTCTTGAGCAGTGTGTCGATGAAGCGCTTATGATAATGGATCTCCCCATCTTTCAAGGAATAATCCGCAAAACCCTGCATACGATACTTATCGAGTGTGTCCTCCGTCGCATCGTCTTGTATAGTCCGAAGTAACTTGAGTGCTTCTTCCTTGTCATAAGGATAGTCCCTCTCCTCTATGGCGAGCAGATGCTGTTCAAGCTCAAGCCTTGCCCTTTGTTTTTCATCGACCAAATCATGTTCCAAAAGATATATTATCTGCTTTGAAGCCAGAGCGACATAGCCGCCTTGCACCAACTTTTGGACATCCTCACGCAACGGGTATTGCAAACTTGTCAAGTCATTACAATTCATAGTTACACTTTAGGGGAATAACCTATTTCTTGCAACAGCTTTTCAGACTTTGCAAATGGTCATCCCCCTCACTTCCTTGCCCGTTTCCTTTGCAATCAGATGCATTCCGTTTTTCATGGTGCTGCCAGTGGTGTAGATATCATCCAGCAAGATTAACCTCTTTTGTGAAACATGATGCTTACGATAGGAGAAACCTTTTTGAGCAAGTCTTTGCTCTTGTGAAAGGGATTTTTTCTGCTGCATTTCTGTCTGCTCCAAGAGAGGATACCAAGGATATGGCAGATATCTGCAGATACAATTCATCTGGTCAAAACCTCTTTGCTGCAATCCTGCCTTGCTTGCTGGTATCGGCACGAGCGCAAAATCCGATTCCCCTTGAAGCATACCAGCAAACAAAAAAGCAAAAACCTTACCAAGCTGCTTCTCCCTGCCTGTCTTGAATCGCAAGACCGTCTCATACAAAAGACCCTGGTATGCACCATAGGAGAGAATCCCCTCATTGCAGGATTGACAAGGATAGGAAAGATCCCATATTGCATGATTACAGACGGGACACCTCTCCTTGTACAAAAAACCAAAGCCACATTCCCTAAGACTTGCTAAGCAGGAAGGGCAAATCAACATATCACAAAGCTCATTGCAAATGAGGCAGTTCATACCTTGTTCTACCACTATTGGGTGTTCTTTGGTTCACATACCTTTTTGAGTCGTTGTATCAGGGCCAAGGCCTCAAGCGGAGTTGAATTGCTCACATCAAAATTATCAAGTTCATCCCGAAGCTGGTCATAAAGTAACTGCTGGCCCTCAGAATCACTTTCAGAAGAGAACAAGGAAGGTTGTTCGGAATACAAAACATAGTTCTCATTATGTTTCTTCTGGAACTCCTGCGCCATCCTAAGAACAGGATAGGGAATTCCTGCAAGCTTGGCGACATTCAGCCCATAGGAATTATTGGCTACCCCAGGGATGACCTTGCGTAAGAAAAAGACGGTTCCCTTATCCTCAACCACCTTCAGCGTAAGCAACTGGACCTTGGATGTGTCCATACCCGCAAGCTCATGATAATGGGTCGCAAACAATGTCTTGCAATCCATGGAAATGAGACTCTGCATCACGGCATAGGCGATGGACATGCCATCCTGGGTGCTGGTGCCACGGCCCAACTCGTCGACTATCACCAAGGAACGTGGGGTGGCGTTTCTAAGAATCAACGCGGCTTCCTGCATCTCGACAAGGAATGTCGATTCCCCTCTGGCAAGGTTATCACTTGCCCCTACCCTGCAGAAAAGTCTATCGACAGGAGAGAGGGTCACCTCTTTTGCGGGGACATAGGAACCAATCTGAGCCAAAAGCACAATAAGGGCGTTCTGCCTGAGATAGGTTGATTTTCCAGCCATATTAGGGCCTGTGATTAAGCAAAAGCGATTGCCGGTGCTTTTGATATCCAGGGAGTTTGCGACGAAAGAAGCCGTACCCATTTGCTGCTCAACCAAAGGATGCCGCCCTTCGATGATGGAAAGGCAATCCTCATCAACGAAACTTGGTCTACAATAATCATGTTTCAAGGCTGTAAGAGCCAATGATGACAAGACATCAATCTTTGAAAGGAACATGGCTATTCCAAGTAATGTCTGCCGTTGCGAGAAGGCGCTTTCCAGAAGTCTCTCATAGAGTTCCTTTTCCCTGCTTTCAGCCGCAAAACCACTCTTGAGGATTTCCGTTTCCAAGGCAATAAGCTCATCGGTGGTATATCGTTCAGCATTGACCAAGGTCTGCTTCCGATAGAAATCCTGGGGCACTTTGTCCACCTGGCCTTTTGAGACTTCAAGAAAATGACCAATTATCTTATTGTAGGAGAGCTTGAGATTGGTAATGCCTGTCTGGTCTCTCACCTTCTTTAGATACGAATTCAGAAGTTCCTTGCCATTGCCCTTGATACTTCTCAGCTTGTCCAGTTGCTCATCATAGCCATCGTTAACCACCTGTCCCTCGACGAACGGACCTTGGGTCCGCTCATTGATGGCATCCTTGATATCCTTCATCACCACGGTCAGGCTTTCAATCTTCTCTTGGGTGATATCGGACCCCAGAAGTGTCTGGTAATGGGCGAAATCCTCACTGACAAGGTTGAAGAAACAGGTTACTGTCCTTTGGATGCCAACCAAATCCTGTGGCATGCAACGGTGCATGGCTATCCTTGCTGATAGGCGTTGCAAGTCCAGCGCTTGTTTCAAAATAGAACGGGTTTCCTCCAAGGCCTTCTTGTCCTTGACATAAAAGGAAACCCAGTTTTGCCTAAACAGGATATCCTCTCTCTGTATCAATGGGAAAGATATCCACTGCTTCAGGAGCCTTGTCCCTCCACTGGTTATTGTCTGGTCTATGCTGCTGAATAAAGTGAATCTGGAGGAGCCATCCTGCAAATTAGTAAGAAGCTCAAGATTCTTCCTGCTGGATTCATCAACAAGCATGAAATTCTCGCTTTTGATGTTGCTGTAACCGGTTATCTGGCTGAGACTCGTCTTGGAGGTATCATTCAGATATTTCAACAAGGCACCACCGGCGATTAGCTGGATGTCCTGCTCAAGGAAACCAAAGGCTTTCAAATTGCTCGTACCAACCTGCAAGCACAACTGGGTAAATGCATCCTTTTTCTTAAAGAACCAAGGAGGTAACTTCGTGACCATGGCATTCTGCCCGTCGACCATGGCCTGGAAATCGGAATGCAGGAAATAATCATCTTCATTCACCAGTATCTCTCGTGGACGCACTTGCTCGAGCACTGCAAGCAAGGAGGCGTAATTCATATCAACAGGAACCACGGTCATGACAAACTCACCACTGGTGATATCTGCATAGCTCACACAAAGATTCTTCGCATTGAAACAAACCGCAAGCACATAGCTGGTACTTCGGGCATCAAGGAAATCGTCATCGACGACAGTGGCAGGGGTCACAATCTGGATAACCTCCCGCTTGGCGAGCTCACGGGGATTATCCGTCAATTGCATTTGCTCGCAGATAGCTATCTTCTTGCCAAGATCCAGAAGTCTCTTGATATAGGACTTCGCCGCATGGTAAGGAATCCCGCACATCGGCCGCTGCGCTCTGTGAGTGAGAGTAAGGTTTAACAAACGGGACACCTCGACGGCATCCTCATCAAACATCTCGTAAAAATCCCCTAGACGAAAAAACAAAACCTTATCAATGTTTTTCGCCTTGATAGCCCGGTATTGGACCATCAGGGGAGTTACTTTCGGTTCATCCATCAATATATCGTCTGGTTGATAGCCAGTACCAGTTTCAGACCGCTAGTCGAGTCACTGCTGTTGGCGAAGATACTTCCCCCGACCCAAGAAAAGGAACCTCCTGACAGCATCTTTGCATTCTTAACCAAGTAAAGGGCCAAAGGGAAACCCGGTATCTTTAATTTTATACCGGCACCCAGGGCGTAGTACCAGTTGATTGAGGAGAATCCCTTGGTAAAAACGGTATAATACTCCGAGGCGATACCGGTCGCACTGACAAACACTTCCCAGTTAAGGACGTTATGCACAAGGGGAGCGCCAATTGAGATTTGGTTGTCCCAAAGAAAACTCTGGTCATAAATCACATTGAACCCACGGCCTACGTTCATCCCATCGATATAAAGCATCTCATACCGTGTCGCACCCAGTTTGGGATTATACCAACCCCATCCCTTCCCCTCGAGGTAGGAATCCGTGTTGTTCCAGAACTGAGGCATCATCAGGCTAAGGGTCGTGGTGGCGCCAAGCACCACATTGGCAGGTTTGTCCGTCAACTTATAACTAAAAAGCGACACATATCCACTGACACTTGTAGAGCTCTTCAAGTAATTGGAGAGACCTCCAAGGATACCTCCTGCATAGGTAAATTGCTGGCTGACAATATATCCCTTGGTGGTGTTTTCCTTCAGATCCCTTCCATCCCAGGTGATGCCCAGGTTGAACTTGTTCGAGAATTTCCAGCCTTCATGGTATTTGGTCATCAGATACTCATATGGGTCATACAGGGACTCATTGTAATAAGCCCTGTTCAAGCCGATGGAAAGACCGGCCGAGAGACTCAGGGAACCGGCATCAAACATAAACGTATAACCGGTGGTATACCCCAAGGCGATACGCCAATACTCATAGGTCATCAAGTATCTGCTTGCCGGGGTCGCTTCGTCAGAAGCCTCGTATTCGGTATAACTATTATACCCGAGAGGATACGGCTGTCCAAATGAATAATCGGCGTCGTGCCCTGTGTAATACCCACTGCCATAGCCACGCTGAAGTCCTGTGGACTTGTTATTACGGCTGAAATCAAGTGAGAAGGTGTTTGCCCACCGTTTGTCCCCCACCCAGTTGTTTCCAAAACTGATTTCGGCTTCCTGGGTGTCAGGACTCAATGTGGTGGATAAGGACAAAGTCCTTCCTGTCCCTCCGATATTCTTGTCGGACCATTGCACAAACCCCGAGATGGGGAAACTGTCAACGGTCCCCCCGAAAGTCGCACCGAACTGGATTGACATCTGGTTGCCTTCAGTGACGGTAAACACAGGGATGACCGTATTGGGTTCCTCCCCGTTAAGGACATCGACCTGCACATCGGAAACAATAAGCGTGTTGTAGATATTCTGGGCACTCTTGGTAAGCTTCGCCTTAGAGAAGATATCCCCAACCTTGAATGCCATTTCACGCATAAACACATAAGGTTTTGTTTTTGTCAGTCCTTTCAGACGTATCTCGCTGATGGTCGCCTGTCCATTCTCGGTGATCACCAAATGATAGCTGACGGTCTTGCTTGCCTCATCCTTCTGTATCTGTTTCTCAATGTTATTGAAGATATAACCATTATCCCAGTATTTGTTCGCAATACTGTCAAATATCGCATTGAGTTTCTCAACGTTGAGGGAATCCCCTTCCGTGAGAGTCACAAAACCCTGCAGATCCTCATTTGAGAAGACAGAATTCCCCTCAGTGGTTATTTTACCAAATTTCCAAAGGCTCCCCTCGTCAATGGTATAGGTAATTCTCAGTTTTATATATTTTTCATTCGCATCTGTCTGGGGAATGACATCGATGGACTCTTGGGAAAACTTCGCATCTATGTATCCATTGTTCTGGTAATACTTGAGGATGTTCTTTTTATCCTCCTCAATATTCGATTCCATGTAATACCCAGCAGTGAAATAACTACTGATTTTGGTCGAAAGTTGTTTTTTAAGAATTTGCGAATTGAAATGCTCGTTCCCTTGGAACACCACTTCCCCAACCTTCTTCTGCTTACCCTCGTCAATGACGTAATCGATGGAGGTCAGGTTTGTCGTCTCATCGGTAGTGGCGTTGGCCTCCACCTTGACATCGCTGAAACCATTCTTATGATACAGATCCACCAACATCTGCTTGGAGGAGTCCAAATCCTGACTCTGAAGGAAAGTACCAATCTTAAGTGTGATTGCATCGTTCAATTTTGAGGATTTCATTGAGTCGTTGCCCTTGTACTCAATCGATTTTACAAAAGGAAGCTCGAAAAAGGTGAAATCCAGGACCAAGGAATCCGTGCCGTCAGTACTTTTCTGCGCGTCAGCAAGGAAATAAAGGAAGTTGTTCATCCCGTACAACTCACCCTGCAACTGATTGAATAGGTCAGTGGTGAAGTCCTTTCCTTGATATTTGTACTCAATATCCTTGACAGCATTCTCCTTGACATTAACCAAACCATGATTAACAAACGAAATTATCTTCTGATTCTCGTACCAAGGTTTCTGAGCCTCGATTGCAAAAATCGAAGTACTTAAAGTTAGGACCAAAAATAAGGCCAGAAGCCGAATGATTCTCCGGTTCACCATTGAATTCTCCTCATGTTGTTAACGCAAAACAATCCGTTTGGTTACACTAAAACCTATGGTATCCAAAATATTAATCAGCGACAACTCATTTGGCTGGGTAAATAAGGAATAAGTGCAAAGGGGGTTATCCCATTCCAGAGAGACCTCAAGATCCAGCGAAAGGTCGTTGACAAGGAAAGGTGTCCTTACATTCTTGTTTCTCACATTGAGAGCGCTGAGATGGAGCAAGACCTGCAGGAACATGTCCTTACCGACATACTTACCCATAAATATCGAAGTATTGTTCAAATACCTGGCCAAGGGGCTTACCGTTATCGCATTTGATCCCGGCAACACATCGATGATGATGTTTTGCAGGATGGAACTCCTCAAGTTGAACATATCCAATCCCAGGGAGCGACGAATGGAATCACTGAGATCGTTTGAGGTGTTCCCAATCAAGCCGAACCGCTGTGCGACATCCGTGGCCAACGTTGCCATGGAAGCCATCTTGTACAGGCTCAAATCCCCATAGGCGGTAGAAGGAAGGATGCTTTCTCCAAGTATTCCCATGATCTCCTCAAGGCTTTTGCTGGGGGTACTCTCAAAACTTGGACTAAGATTGGAAAGTGAATTGTCATTGAGCACGAGATAGATATCGACAGGATTCCCGGATGAATCAAAATTCCTCATCCGCGCACGGAGATTGAGCACAGGTTCCAGGATATTGAGCTCATCGTTGTTTCTGAACGCAAGGGATCCCTCCGTGATGAAAAAATTCTTCTGAAAATAAAATATCTCGCCATTACGAATCCCAAGATACCCTGACATGTCGAACTTCTGCTTGATATGGTCATAACTGAACCGGAAGGTCTGTCCTTCGGAGATGGTCGCACTGAAAACAGGGGAAGGCGTATTGGGATAGAAGAAGGTATTGTTCTTGCCTGTGGTAAGGGTAAAATCCGTGCTGGTATTGAAGGAGGAGACATACCAGGAAGGACAATCCTTGATTCCAATGGTGACCTTGGCATCATCAAAGGTTCCTGTCCCTGTGATATAGACTCCTTGGTTCCCTTTGTTTTGCAGATGGTACTTTCCATTAAAATTCGCCCTGATATCGAGGTTTGATTCTGGAATTGGAACAAAAAGATAGATGGATCCGGTGTGAAGGTCAAGATCGCAATTAAATGATTCAAAATTGGCTTCGTTGAAATTCAGGCCTATCTGCGCAGTTCCCTGGACAGTCTCCCCCGTTATCCTATTGGTTGCGAACACAGGTTGCAAAGCGGATGAGATGGAAGAACCATCAGCCCAAAGCACGATGTTCTTGGCAAAGAGCTCATCCTGTGGAAGCCAGAAAGTGGTCATGTCCAGGCTGTCACAATACACCTGCCCAAAAAGCCGAGGATTGTCAAAAGAACCCCCAAAATACAAGTCTCCTTCCATAATGCCTTGTTTGAATTCAATTATAGGAGTCTCGAAAAATCGATTAAGCCTGGTCAAATCAAAATAAATATTCTTCATTGCCAGAGCAACACCATCCTCTCCTATCGTACCGGATACATCAATGCCCAAACCTGTACGGGGATCGAGGTGCAAAGAGATTGCCTTGGAGGACTGGCTATAGGAGAAATTTATGATCGCGGACGATGCGGTATAGGTATCGTCCTTATGGGAAAAATCAATTTTTGCCGTATCAACAAAAGGAAACGACTCTCCCATCACCAGAAGATGGTTGACGCTCAGCCTCGCAAAGAGGGAGCCATCCTCGAATTGTTGTTTGAGCCGGGGCAGTTGCATAAGTGAATCAAGCTTGTTGAAATGAAAAGCCACACTGAAATCAGCGCTGCTTCCCTCGGTATATACCTGGCTGATATGCTGATCATTAGTGAAGAGTGAGGAAAGGGATGCCTCCCCCTTCTTTGCATCCAAAAAGATCCGAATGTCCTTGAAGTTATTTTGCCTGAAAGAGAACTCGCCATCGGTCAACTGGATTTGCTGCTGAAGAAAAGAAACATTCGCTTTTGCATTCACCTCATTCGAAGCCAGGGAGAAACTCCCTGCGATATCAAACAAAGAGGTCAGGTCCGTACTTCCCACAAGGGAGAGTGCAAGTCTCAAAGGCTCTTTTGTCTTGCGAAAACGAGCAAGGTCAAAATCCCTGACATCACTTACAATATCCATCTTTTTCCCATTCTGCTTGCAATACAAGTCAATAAGTTGCGCCTTGTCATCATTCAAGTGCAAGGCGAAGGTAAACGGCAAGACGAATTTTTCCTTGATGTTTGTCTGGATTTCCGTACCATCATAGGAAAGGAATCCCTGGAATTTTGTTTTGCCATCATCTATTGTGATCCCGTTTATCAAGACACTGCTATTGGTAATCGCAATGTTCGCACCGAAATCATAGGATAAACCATTGAGAAAAATATTGGTGAGCTTGAAATCGCTGGCATGGAACGACCAGTGGTCCTTGTCGTTGTAGATGAAGCTTGCGACCGCATCCAGGGATGAATTCTCTAGAATATCAGTCAAGGGGAACCTGAAGTCATCAAGTTTGACATCCACTTTCAGAGGGTTTCCCAGGAACGAGGAGACCTGGATCATTGAGGAACTGTTGGCAACAAGGCTTTGCTTGTCGAGATTATAGGTGAAGGCAATCGGATACGTCATGTCTCCAATCTTGAGTGTCGCCTCGCTACTGAAAGACGAACCTCTCTGAGCAAGTTGTCCGATGAGATGAAAATTAGGAAACCGGGAACTGGTGGCATCATAATCATAGAGCAGGGAGTCTGTATGGGTAAATTGGGCGGACAAGAACTCAGCACCGGTATCAATCCTATTGATACTCATAGTTCCACTTGGCAGCCACTTTCCAAGTTGCATGTTCCCAATGAAGGACAACCGGTAATTCTGGAGACTGCAAGTGAGAAACTCAATCGCCAGCTGTCCCTGGTCCACCTTTGCTGATAATGTGGACCCCCCATTGAAATGATACTTGCCGAACTTCAGATTCCCTAGGACAAAATCATAGGAGAAACGACCTCCCTGCCGGGTATCGCTGCTCAGGCTCAGGTTTCCTGTCAACGTACTTTGGTTGTCATAGTAAAGATTCAAGGGTGGTGCATAGGTATTGATTACAGTCTTGAATGCCGTAACAGGCAAACTGTCAGCCCGAAGCTTTACCTCGAACGCCCCCTCTTCTTTCCCTGCCCTCTCATAGGCAAGATGCAGTTGCAACTGATTCTGGGAATTGATTCCTAACAGGACTTTGGTGGCATTGTCAATTTTTTGATAATTGACGGTCACTTTGGCACTTTGGTCCAGGACATTGGAGAACAAATCGGTCAGCTCCAGGTTTGCATTCATCCCCTCGTCGAAAGTTGCTTGCAATGTTCCCTTCCCCTTGCACGTCACCACATCCTTGAACTGGTATCCAACCTGACTTTGGGCGTTCAGATAACAAGTCTTCAAGGTGCTGCCTGAAAGCGACATGAGAAGGTCCGTGAGATTCAAATCCGTACCGTTGTACAGGTAGTGCACAAAAGGCAGGTTTGCGCTGGCCTCGAATCCGTTCTGTTTCTGATAAGAGCCTTCGAACCTGATTCGACCGGAGGTAACCTCCTGGTCCTGGAAGGTCAGGACCGCTTCCTGGCCTTCGCTGGTCGCAAAGGAATAAAAGGATGCACCCAAGTTCGTCTTTAGCACCAAGGTTGACTGGGGAAGGGAAAAAGCATAATCACTGTAATTCCCTATTACCGGTCCTATCGATACACTTCCGGAAACCAAGGAACCGCCTGTTAACTGAAGGTTTCCACCCAAAGAAGGCAAGGATGCAGAAAACGGCACATGGTTGAAGGAAAGACCCTCGGCGGAGAAATCCACAGGGAAAGGTTCATCCTTATGCATCTTTGTCGTGAACTGCAAGGAATCAAGGCCGAACACATACTCCAGATATGCCCCTCCAGTCTTTGAAAGCCTGGCGCTCAGATTACCTGTTTGATCGGCAGAAAAGGAGACATCATCAGAGATGACACGGACAAGTCCTTGCTTCTCAAGTTGCAGGCTTCTCACAGTTGCCGAAATCGTACTGAATTTCAATCCCTCGGCAACAAGCAGATGAACTCTTGCATCGTGCATATCCGCTTGGTAGCCCTGGTAGGTGATACTTCCCGAGAGGTTGTTCAAGTTGATTTGGTAGGAAAACCAATCAGGAAGGAAAGAGTTGTTCTCTCTTTCCCCGGCATCAATAAAAGCCGTGATGTCCCCCATCAACTGAGGGGATTCCACATCGAGGGTGATTCGCCCTTTTTTCATGAGCCATAGCCGGATAAGGGGGAAAATGCCCTTGTCCAGTCTGACTTGGTCAGCCTTGAAGTAAAAAGCATCCTCGACATTGAAGGAGACACCATCGATGACAAGATGGGAGAGGAATTCCCTGTTCATGGATGAGATATGGATTCTTGTAGCGCCTCTGTTCTCAAGACTAGAAAAAAAACTCTCACAAGCAATATGAACAGGATTCACCAAAGAGAGCGAAAGGACTGCATACGAGGACAAGAGTACGAAGCCCAGTGCAAAAGATACCGAGGTTGCAATCTCTTTGATTGTCATATGATACTTCACAGGACCAAGTATAACCCATTCGTAATTCTTTGCCATCTATTTAGGGATTGCGATTTACGTCAAATGGTTTTTTTTGTATGATGCTCTTATGCAAACAACATTGAAAAACTTTATTGTATTCGAAGGCTTGGATGGTGCGGGGACCACCACACAACTGCATCTTCTCTCCAAGCAGTATAAGGACAAAGGGATTGAATGTTTTGAGACCTTTGAACCCACGGATAATCCCATCGGAAGGCTGGTTCGGTCGATTCTTCGTAAGGAGGTAACCGTCACAGCCTGGTCCCTGGCCTTGTTGTACAGCGCGGACCGTGAAGAGCACCTCCATGACAAGCAAGAGGGGATCATACAGCAACTCGAGCAAAAGAAACTGGTCGTTTGTGACCGTTACTTCTATTCGTCCCTGGCCTACCAGGGTGTCGATTGTGATTTTGCAAACGTGATGTCAATAAACGAGTATCCCCATCCTGAGTTCGTTTTCTATATCGACACCCCTGTTGAGGAATGCATAGCAAGAATTGAGAAACGGGGAAAAGAGAAGGAACTCTTTGAGAAGACCGATTTCCTTACAAAAGTCAAAGCCAATTATGAGAAGGCCTTCTCTCTCCTCCCTAGGGAAACCAATCTTATCCGTCTTGACGGGAAAGTTTCCATCGCAAAGATCAATGAGGAGGTGAGGAAGGTTCTTTTCCCTTAGTAGATGAACATTGCGTCACCATAGCTGAAGAAATGATACTTCTCCTCCACGGCATGGCGATAAGCGTTAAGTATATGTTCCTTTGTTGCAAAGGAAGACACAAGCACAAGCAATGTCGATTCAGGAGTATGGAAATTGGTGAGCAACTGGTCGACCACATGCCAGGTGAACCCTGGCTTGATGAAGAGGTTGGTCCGGTCCCAACCGGAACGGACAAGGCCGGTCATGCTATCGTAGGCGCTTTCCAGCGTCCTCACACTCGTGGTCCCTGTGGCGACGATTTTCCTTCCTTCCTTCTTTGTCCTGTTTATCAATGCAGCGGTATCCTCACTCACTTCATAACGTTCAAAATGCATATGATGATCCTCAAGGCTCTCGCTACGGACAGGAAGAAAGGTCCCCGGACCCACATGCAGGGTGATATGTGTGATGGCGCACCCCTTGTCTCTTACCTGCTGCAGTATCTCATTGGTAAAATGCAATCCCGCGGTAGGAGCTGCCACGGAACCTTCATTCTTGGCATAGACGGTCTGATACCTATTCTCATCAGCAAAATCATCCTCTCTCTTGATATAGGGAGGAAGGGGCACATGCCCGAGCTTCAGGAAGAAAGTCTCATCCACCGGCCTGTCAAAGGAGACAGTCCTGGTTCCATCTTCATTCTCCTTGACGATCTCCGCATGGTAGACAAGATCGGTGGTACTGGAGGAGAAGGTGTAGTGCTTGTGCAGATGTTGTTTCTTGGTCTTTGTGACCATGGCTTGCCAGCTGTGATCAAGGTTTTCCTCCAAGAAAAGGAACTCGACCATGCCTCCGCTCTCACTTTGCCCATAGACCCGGGCCTTGCGCACCTTTGAATCGTTCACAACCAAAAGGCTTCCCGGCTCAAGGAACGAGACAAAATCTCGCATCATCGCATCCTTGTATTCGCCGGTCTTCCTATCTAGAACCAAGAGCTTATCGTCTCCACGGCGTTCCGCCGGGGTTTGGGCGATCAGCTCCTGGGGCAAATCAAAACAAAATTCCTTGGTCAACATGTTCTTCTTCCCTTGTCTTTTCTTTTACGCCAAGCAGTTCATATGCCTTGCTTGTTGCCATACGTCCACGGGGCGTACGCTTGAGAAATCCTTTCTGAATAAGGTAGGGTTCATAGAAATCCTCAAGACTTTCTATCGCTTCACCTACCGAGATTGAAAGCGTGTCCGCACCGACAGGCCCCCCGTCATAATAATCGATGATGGTCCTGAGAATATTTCTATCCTGCTGCTCAAGACCGTTGCGGTCAATGCCCATTCTTTGCAGTCCCTGGTTTACGATATCCACCGTGACGGTGCCATTTCCCAAGACAACCGCAAAGTCCCTCAGCCGTTTCAAAAGTCTATTCGCTATCCTGGGCGTCCCCCTGCTGCAACAGGCAAGAGAGGTGATGGCATCCTTCTCGATATCGACATCAATTATCGTCGCTGAACGGGATATGATGGAGGCAAGCTCCTCGTCGTTATAATAATTGATATGGCAATTGATTCCAAAACGCGAGACAAGAGGAGAAGCCACTTGCCCTGCCTTGGTCGTCGCTCCAACCAAGGTGAACTTGGGAATAGGTATTCTCATGGTTCTTGCCGCAGGCCCCTGCCCGATGACCCAGTCTATCTCGAAATCCTCCATGGCGATATAAAGCATCTCTTCCAGCACCGGTTTAAGTCTATGTATCTCATCAATGAAGAACACGGAGTTCTCCGTCACATTGGTCAATATGCCTGCCAGATCCTTGGGTTTGTCCAAGGCCGGGGCGCTGGTCATCCGCATCTCGGCACCCATCTCATTGGCTATGATGGAAGCGAGAGTGGTCTTGCCCAGGCCTGGAGGACCTATGAGGAATACATGATCCAAGGGCTCCTTGCGTTTTCTTGCGGCCTGGATATAAACGGCGAGATTATCCTTCAGCTCCTTCTGCCCTTGAAAATCACAAAGCATCTTTGGCCTAAGAATGTTCTCCTGCTGGTCCACTTCCTGTTGGAATTGGGTGGACACCACGGAATTCTGTTGCAACAGCTCAACGTCCTTGAATTTTGAATCCAAATCTTCCATTGTTCCCTACCCCAAATAGACCAGAGCATGCTTGAATACAAACTCTTCCTTGTCCCGTAGCGACAGCTTGTCAAGTTCCTCTTTATGCTCGCTCTCCATCTTTGCCACTACATCCTCGCTACTCTTCCTCTCGTACCCCATCTCCACCAGGCCATTGACCACTTCCTGGTAAATTCTGTTTTGTTTTTCCTCACCCTTATGGTCCTGCTCTTCCAGGACAAGCACATCCCTGAGTTGGAGAATCATCTTCTGACCGGTTTTCGCCCCGATGCCAGGAATTGAGGAAAGCAACTTGAGGTTCCCCTCGTCAAGCGCCTTGGCAAGATTCTCGACAGTAATGCCACTAAGAATCTTCAAGGCCTGTTTAGGTCCAATACCACTGACCGATTGCAATTGATTGAAAGCCTCTCGTTCCAATTCATCATAGAAACCGTAAAGCAGCATGCTATCCTGATGGTGGGAAAGAACCGCAAGAAGACGTACGTTTCTCTTTTGCTCACCGACAAGGGAGGCCAGTTTGCTTTCAGTCTGTCCGCTGATGACCAGAGAATATTCAACATATCCTCCACGAAGGATGGCTACCTGTCCTTTCACGCTGACAAGATCCCCTAGTATTGCATTGATCATTTCTTCATTCTCCCCTTTGTCGCATTGTAAGTCGCCAGACACAAAGCGGCCGCAAGAGCATCCGCACTATGATCCGGTTTGGGAACAGAAGGAAAACCAAGTTGGAGCTTAACCATCTGCTGCACCTGATTCTTATCGGCCTTGCCATACCCGGTGACCACGGTCTTGATAGTCAGGGGACTGAATAACACCACCTCGATATTCTGTGTCGCCAGCTGGTGACAGGCGGCACCTATGACCTTGGCCACCGAGATGGCGCTTGAGACATTCTTTGTGAAGAAGATGTCCTCCATGCCGCAAATATCAATTTTCTGCTCAACAGCCAGTTGTCCTATGGCGTTGGCTATGGTATGGATACGAAGTTGATCGGTCATATCGGGACTGGTCCGTATCACTCCAAAAGAAACAGGCCGGTTACGTTGTCCATCTGATTCGACAACGCCCCAGCCTGTCTGCGCATATCCTGGATCAATCCCTAGGATTCTCATTTATTCTTCGTCAGGATCCTCGTAGTCGTCAGGAAGCTCTAGGTTTGTCGCAACATCCTGCACATCATCCAAATCCTCAAGTTTCTCGACGATTCTCATTACCTTCTGGGCCTTTTCCTTGTCAAGCTTGACCATCTGCTCGGCGATCTTCTCAATCTCACCGCTTTCCTGCTCGAATCCAGCCTTCTGCAAAGCCTCAAGGACAACAGGAAAATCGCTGAAACCAGTGGTGACCTCGATGAAGCCGTCATTTGTCACCACATCCTCAGCACCAGCTTCCAATGCAACCTCAAGAATCTGGTCCTCTGTATACTTGGCGGCATCATAGGAGATGATACCTTTGGTCTGGAACATGTAGGAGACACAACCCGTGGCCCCGAGAGTACCACCATTCTTGGTCAAGGTGGAGCGGACATCACTTGCTGTTCTGTTCTTGTTATCCGTAAGAGTATCGATGATGATGGCAATCCCACCAGGAGCATAACCTTCATAGGTCAGCTCAAAGAACTCGGTAGCCCCAAGCTCCCCAGAGCCTTTCTTAATAGCCCTTTCGATATTATCTTTTGGCATGTTCTCAAGTCTTGCCTTAAGGATAGCCGTACGAAGTGCTGCATTGGTTTCGGGGTCTGCGCCGTTCTTTGCCGCAACAGAAATCTCTTTAATAAGTTTGGTGAATTTTTGACCTCTTTTTGCGTCAGCAATTCCCTTTTTGTGTTTGATAGTAGACCACTTGCTATGGCCGGACATATTGAACCTCTTACTATAATAGGATTACGAATTAAGTCTAACTGGGATACAGTACCATAGATAGGAAAATACGGTCAAGTGCTTTCTACGGGTATCAGCATTTCAATCTGTCTTATTATTATATTTGTAATAACGAGATAGATAAAAAGAACATCCAAAAGATTTTGCAAACCTAAATACATGAAGCAAGCCTGAGCACAAGGGAATCCATTATCATGAGCCCTTTCTCGGTAAGAGAGAATCTTCCTCTCGTATCCACAAACAAGGACTCGCCCATCCCCTCCAGGGCCTTTCCAAAAATGGTGTCAAAGTCGAGAGAGAATCTTTTCCTAAAGGTTTCCTTATCAAGACCGGAACGGGTCCTCAGTGTCACCAGCAGGTATTCCTCCAGTTCCTCTTTCCGTGAAAGAATTTCCTTCGAGTATCCACTAAACAGAGGAGAGGACTCATAGGATGCCAAACTCTGGTCGTTACGCAAGCCCACCCAATCCCCCCCCTGAAAGATACGGGAGGCCGCGCTGCTTCCTAATCCAAGATAAGGTTCCAACTGCCAATACCTCAAATTATGACGGCATTGCTTGCCTGGTCTTGCAAAATTCGAGACTTCATAATGGACCAGGCCTTTTCTCTCAAGGTGCTCCCATAAGGAAAAAAGCATTTTTGACTGCATGTCCTCATCAGGGACCTCAAGGAGACCCTCTTTGAGTTTCCCAGCAAGGACCGTCCCCTCTTCCACGGTAAGACAATAAAGCGACAGATGGTCAAAATCAGATAATGACAGCAACTCATCGATATCACAAATCGCATGAGAAACATCTTGGCCCGGGATACAGGTCATCAAATCAAAGTTAACGGAAACACCGCACCTCTTTCTCAATTTTGAGGCAAGGGCGATCCCTTCAAGATTCTCCTCCCTCGTACTGTTCCTGCCAAGTGTGGTGAGGAACCTCGGTTGCAAACTTTGGATACCCATGCTCAGGCGATTGGCCAGCCTTTTCTCAAAAAGAGGAAAATACATCTCGGTGAAGGACTCAGGATTCATCTCTATGGTTGTCTCGCTACTGTTCCCTGCTGCAATGAGAATCGTTTCCAGTTGCAATTCCGTAAGACACAAAGGGTTTCCTCCCCCAAGGAAAATCGTGGAGAAGTCCCTCCCATAGGATTCTCTGCTCTCCTCCACCTCCTTGACCAACCGTTGGACGTATCCATCCCGATACTCTTTCCATTGAGACTGCTCCTCGCTGTAGAAGGCGCAATAGGAGCAGCAACTTTTACAAAAGGGAAGATGGATATAAAGGCTTAAAGAGGGATTGTCTCCAAGCTCGATCATTTGTTGCCGAGATAGCTTATCCTGCTCAGCGGCCAGAATCGGAAAAGCACACGTCCATTGACATTCTTTTGCTCGACAGGACCGAAATAACGTCCATCACGGCTATTATCACGGTTATCGCCAAGGGGCAGGACCTGTCCTTCATTGACAAAGATACCCTCGCTATACACATGGGCGGCACTCCGATAGGTAAAATCAGAGGGGTCGAAGAGTGCTTTTGTCCGAGAACGGGAGGCTTCGAATTGGTACATGTCCTGAGGATAATTCTGATTCTTTACCGAAGCATAGGAATTGAGCAGATAGGCCGGGGCTGAAGTGATACCCAAATCCTGGTAGGCAAACAAAGAGCCCCAAGCCTTGATCCCATCATAGAGAGAGGCATCAAGGCTCCTGTGAGGTGACACGGAAAGGCCGTTCTCATTCCTGAGGTCAGCCTCGCTCTCAAAACCTATCGAGCCAGCCTTGCGGATCGAGACGTCACCTTCAAAGAAACGGACAACCTCCTGGGGGAACCCCACCGCACGTTTGACCAAAAGTCTTTCCGCAGGAGTCCCGTCGGCATTACGGTCGATGTTCACCAAAGTGAAGGTGCCACTATAAAGGAACTGGGCAAGCACGTTGAAGACAGGACCCCTGCTTGCGTATTCAGGATTATAAAAGGTGATTATGTTGTCGCGATGGATCAGCCTGTTCCTGGTAAAAACCTTTTTGCCTCCGCTGTAGAGTTCCGTTCCATAACTGTTCTTCCCTACAAACACCCTGTCCCCAACCTCCAGAGTATGGACCATGGAGGGAGAAGGGATGACAAACAACTGGAACAGATACTGATTTATCAAAATGACCACGACAATGGCAAAGAGCAGGGCATCA
>Ga0172381_10002223_pt1 | contig 21733 bp, 29 predicted proteins | sample Leawel6488metaG_FD_119754 | JGI IMG/M metagenome (GOLD analysis project Ga0172381, IMG submission 119754) | Leachate microbial communities from a municipal landfill in Southern Ontario, Canada - Leachate well 64-88 metaG | ecosystem: Engineered > Solid waste > Landfill > Unclassified | place...
CCTTATCCCAGAAAAAGGCTTGTACATAATAGGAGTGACTTGCTCCTTCCCTTCTTGGTGCTGAACGTATTGCTGGAATATCTGATAAAGCATTCTGAAGATGATGAGCATTTCTTATTCTGTTGCTGATGATGATATATGCTTTTTTCAATTGCTCATTCAATATTGTGGCTTGGATTTCTGTCATGCGCATATTGAATCCAACCATGTTCAGTTCATTTTCAAACATATTGTTATCCATATCAGAGATAACAGCCTCAGCATGGTTTCGGATCAATTGCATATTTCGAATGTACCGAGGGTTCGCTGAGACAGCAATTCCGCCCTCTCCTGATGTGAGGTGCTTGCCTTGAGTAAAGCTGAAGCATCCTATGTCTCCAAGAAATCCTGCCGGGAAGGGCCCTTCAAAACTTGATCCAATTGCTTGAGCTGCATCCTCAATAACTACGAGATTATATTCCTTTGCAATATCAAGAATCTCTGGATCAAAGGGCTGTCCGAATAGATCAACAACGATGATTGCTTTTGTCTTATCTGTTATTTTTTCTCTGACTGATTTTGGATCAAGACAGAAATAATCATGCTCGATATCAGCGAACACCGGTACTGCTCCATAGATGAGGGGAGCAGTTGCAGAACAGCTCATTGACCACGGAGTGACAATAACCTCATCTCCCGGTTGTAATCCTATTGCTCCGCAAGCGATCTGCAGAGCTGATGTACAGCTATTGACAGCTACAGCCTGATAGGTAGGCATATGAAAGGCCTCGATGAATGCTGTTTCAAGCTTTTGAACCTGTTCTCCTCCCATGAAAGCCGGAGAACTATTCCCACGATATCCAGACAATAGCTTTTTCTTCATCGCAGAAAGAACAGCTCTTTCCTCTTCCTCTCCGATAGTTATCTGAGAAGGGAATAGCCCTTGCCTTACTGGGATGCCGCCTTTTATTGCTAATGGTGATGACATTGATTATTCTCCTCTTTTTAAATGTTCAATTATTTCATGGACTTTGATTGCATTTGCTTCATTACAACTTTTTGTCGGATTCAAATCATTACAGAGAGAAACAGCTTCTATCATTATGTGCACCAATGATTTATCAAGCTGTGTTTTCTGACGCATTGCCAAATCTTTCGAAAGCACATTGAAGCCCCCCCATATTTCTTCAACCACAGCAGGATAAAATTCAATATACATTCCGTGACTGCTCAAGATAATTTTTCCTATCTCTGTCATTATCTCAAGCTGGAATACCTTGTATTTTCTTCCATCGCAAGGAGAGAAAAAAACATGATGACATCTATTAAATGATAAATATGCTGCATAGGTAGGATCGCGTTCATCTCTATCGATTATTTTGAAATATGATTGGAGGAGTTTCCCGTATTCAAAATCTCCAAACAACATGTCGCACAAATCTATGCCGTGACACATCTCGTGCCGGAGTCCGCGAGTATAATGAAATGTTGCGGAATATATTTCTCCATATTCTCCAGAATTGAGTGCAAAAGATAGATTCTGAATTTCTGGAACATATCGGCGTGGATAATTTATCAGCAGTTCAATTCCTTCCTTTACATACAGCTCAGCAATTTCTTTTGCTCGTTCTAAATTTTCACAAAAAGGTTTTTCTGCGATCACCACTTTAGGCTTTAACTGTATACACTCTTTTAAAATCTTGTAATGTGTTTCTGTTGGAGTGCATACAGAGATGATATCTATGTTGTCCATTTTATAAGAAATGAGATGTTGCCCGTAGTGGCAATTCCATCTACAGGAAGCTTGTTTTGCTTTATTGATATCTACATCAATAATTCCAACAAGCTCAATATCTGGATTGTTGTAATATGCATGAGTATGGGTAAGGATCGATTCTGTTGTGGGGGAATCATACCTATCATTTTTGAGTGCCCCGATCGATCCGGCACCAATCACTAATGCTTTTAACATTTGCATCTCCTTGTGAATAGAAAAAGAATAAAAAATAAAATTGCAACAATAAGACAAATAATCTCCGAAGTATCGATTCCATAGCTACTTGAAAACAAATCAGGAAGGCTCAAAGAAAAGAAGATCAAAGATATTATCAGAAATAATCTTTTCATCTATCCTCTTCCTACTTCTTTTTGCTTCACATCTTTATTGATATCAAGCAATTTTGGATTTTTCTCAAGATACTCAATCACTTCTTCTGCTGAAAATTTATTATTATTGAAATGATGAAAGATAAAGTTCATCAAAACATAATCTTCTTCTTCATCAATGCACAGTCTCCAGTCTGGATGATAGTAATTGCTGACAACATTACATACCCGCTGTAATGTTTCATGCATCATTATATTCCATCCAGAATGATTTCGATGAGCATCAACAGAGATGATCTGTGCCATTAAGCGTAATGTGATTGCTCTATAGACTTGAAGATCAAATCCACGGGGCCATGTTCTGCTTACAACATTGCTGACATAGGTAACTACATCAGATTGATATCGCTTTAATGTTTTTACCATATCATCAATATGTCTTGGATCAATCAAGGGACAATCCGCAGTAATATCCACTATGATATCTGTATCATAATATTCACAGGCATCAAGAATGTTATCCAGTACATATTTATATTTCCCTCTCCAACATTTGCATTTCAAAGATAAAGCTAATTTCTCAATGATGTTATCTTCCTCAGCATTTGTGGTCACTACAAGAATATCATCAACTGTCTTGGCTCTCTTTACTCTTTCGATGAGATGCTGAAGCACAGGCTTTTCCTCTCTGCCAAGAGGCAGCAGAACCTTGCCCGGAAGTCTTGATGATCCCATACGCGCTTGAATGATTGCAGTTACTTTATTTGTCATTTCACCACCTCAATCTTTTTACCGCAATAAGGACAATATTTAAAATCATCAATATATATTTCCCTGAACCTTTGTTTTCCACATGCGGTTACCAGAAAAAAAGTTTGCCCAACAAAGGTCCATTTACACTTCATCATTTCACCACCTCCACAATTCTGCTTATTCCCTTACTGCTGATTGACACTTTGAAAATAGTATCTGCTGTCTCTTTTAATTCATCAAGATGGGTCACAATAATAAATTGTATATTAAGTTTCTCTGAAAGAGTCTTCAATAGTTCTGCTGCTCGTGGGAGCAAATCCTTTGATAGCCATTTGAATGGCTCATCCAATATCATAGTGTTTCTGCTCTTTGGTTTTTTCAAATTCCATAATGCTATTCTCAATGCAAATGAACAGACATCTACCACTCCCCCGCCCGTAGATGATAAAGGATCGATTTTCTCTCCATCTTTCATCAGCCACAAATCAGCTTCTGTCTTCCCGCGCTTCTCGACAAACTCAAGTTTGAATTCATAGGGATCATCAAATATCGTATCGAGCGCAAGGGTAACTATTTCAGAGATATGGATTTCAAGTTCCTGTTGTGTTTGTTTTGCCACAAGCTGCATGATGATTTGAGCACCCTCAATATTTTTCAGGTTGCGCCTTTCTTCCGAAAGAGCATCTTGGATTGAACTGATTTCTTTTTCAATCTGTTTCTTTTGCCCTTTCAACTGCTGGAGTTTATTGTGGTACTCTTGCAGGTTCATAGATCGTATTTCTCCTCAAGAGCCTCGACACCATCATCCAGTTCTTTTTGTAAGGTTCTGATCCTTCCATCAATTGCTTCAAGCTCTTTCTTTGCCTTGTCCAGATCGTCAGAACCGGTTTCTTTTTTCAGCTGCTCAAGAAGAGTTTCAAGTTTTGCTTCGAGCTTGATTTTTTCTGATTCTACATCCCTGATGTTCTTTTTAAGCGCAAGCAATTTGTTTGCAAGATCGATATTACTCATTCCACAACCTCCCATACCTTTTCAATAATTCCTTTTCTCGTTTTGTTATGTGTAAAATGCACCTCAAGATTTTTCTGAAAGGATAGATCAATTTCATAATCAGTTTTTATTCTGTTTACAAATGATTCGATCCTTTCATTTTTCTTATTTTCCTTTTCAAGATATTCACGATCAATAACATTTTTTGAGATTGGAAGAAATACTTGTTCGACTGTATTATCATCATACCATATAAATACGCATGGTTTATGCTCTGTCTGGGATGCATTATATCTCATCATGCTCCCCGGATTTACAAGCAGTCTTCCTTGATGCTCAACAACAAATGTTTTATGATTGTCTCCTGAAAGTATAAGATCATATTCTTTATTCTTTTTAAGAAATGATAATGCACTATTACTTGATATGATTGTATCCTGCTTATCATCCGGCTTCGGAATGAAGGTATGAACCATCCCCATTTTTATATCTTTTTCATATAGACCATTCCAATCAACTCGATAAATCTTTTCGAATGGATTTCTAGGAAAAGAATCGTCGCACATTGTACTCACAACTCCAAAACTTGAATTTTCAAATTGATCGATACTGTGATTTGGAAGGTCGTGCTGTCCTGGTATCACAACTATACTACAATTATAAAATTTATTCAATGCCCATCGTTCAAGATATGGGGATGACTTTGCCTTATGGAACAAGTCTCCCGCTATAAGCAAAGCACAATTATTCTTTTCTGTCAGAGCAAGAATAAAATCAATCTTTTCTTCCTGCGCATCCCAATAGTTATCTATCCTACATTTAGGCTGATCGTCTCTGAGATGGATATCTGCTGCGAGGATTGCGATTGGGTTTTTCATTTTGTTTTCCTTTCAATTTTATAAAAGGTAAATTCAATAGAGAACGTTTTCACAAAAAGAGATATTTCAATATGTATCGAAAAAAAGGTTTCGTTATTATCAATACAGGCGCAAACATATGGCAGCAGATTAACATAAAATTCGTCATTTATAAATGTTTCCATCTCAAATTTTTTTACTGTGATTATCATTTCATTTTCTCCCTTGCTACAAAGTGCTGATACGGATTAAGTGCTTTTCTGTTCCTTTCATAAAAGGCTTGTCTCTTCTTTCTCTTTTCTTCTGGAGCATTGAATATTTTATCCTTATACAATTCCTTGCTTCTCTTTATTATTTTCTTGATATCCTTTTTCCTTTCTTCTGGAGTCATTATAGTACGCTCTTATATATTGGTTTTCTTGCCATGCGTGACTCGTTCGTAAAAAATGGTTTTCTCAACTTCCGTGGCTAGCTCTTTATACATGGTTTTCTCACTGTTCATGATCCGCTCTCTATTAACGGTTTTCTCAAATCAAATGACTCGTTCATTTGTATTGGTTTCCTCCCTAAGTTTGACTCGCTCGATCGTAATGGTTTTCTCAATATCTATGACTCGTTCCCCGACAATGGTTTTCTCCTTAAACTTGACTCGCTCCAAAGCCATGGTTTACTCCGTTTAATTGGCTCGTTCATCAAAAATGGTTTTCTCAAATCCAATGACTCACTCCGATTTAATGGTGTACTCATCCTACGTGGCCCGTTCAATCAATGCTTATGTCCAAGATATTCAACCTGATACGGTTCGCGTACGGGCAATCCTTCAATACTGCGCCATACCACATACAAATCTTTAATGAACATTTTTATCATGTAACGTTTTGCTGCTTTGTCCCGGTGTCCCGGAGATACATCTTTCCATGGAGTTTCTTTTCCGCAATGCATAACGCAATTTTCTTCTTGTTCCAACCGCGTCTTGTATGGGTAATAATAATCCATAGCATAATTTTTTCCTGTTTCTCCTCGCGATGCTTTTATCATTCCTCCCGCGAGCACCCCACACAACTTTGTTCGCAACCATGAATTGTATGGCGATACAAATCCGGCAAGTTTTTTATCCCCACGAATCATTTCATCAGATACGATAATCCCACATTTTTCACTGGCCATGTTCTCGTATTCTTTGATGATGTTTGACATATCCGTTTTCTTAGTAATCTTGACTATTTTTTTGCCCCGCACAAGGCCTGAATTCAATCCGGCAAATTGCCACATCTTAGATACGGTTGTTGCCCGTTCAATATCAAATTCTGATAGAATTGCTCCCGCCATGAGTGGGCCACACCCTCGCACCTCCTTGAAAAACTTATTCCAGAGAGGATGTGACTCTACAATTTTTTTGATTTCTTTCGCAATCCGTTTTTCTGTTTTCTGTGATGATAGCCGCGTGTATTCAATGACATCATAATCCTTTTCGGATATTTCCGCATCATCCATACATGATTCATCAATACAGGTTTCATCTGCTTTCATTCGCAACCGCGCTGATGTGACTATCCTCATTTGCTGATAATCATACATCGTACGAACTAATGCCTTCAAATTTTTTCTTTCTTCTGGAGTCATCTTTTTTCCTTCCTGATTTATTTCACAGTCTTTGCACGAACAGTGCCTTCCGAAAGAATCATACCAAATAACATGCTCTCTGCTTCCTTCTTTTATTACGTGATCAGTGCCGCACACTTTTATCATTTCATTTCTGCTCCGCACAATGGACAGATATCTGGAGTAAGTTCTTTTTCTTGATCATAAAGCATTCCAAGGTGTACTATTGTATCACATATATCTTTATTTTGACATTTGTATGAGGCAAGCAGTCCTGTGATTTTATTTCGTTTCTCTATTTCCTTTTCAAGTTTTTCATTTGTTCCAAGCAAATTATCAATTTGAATGATTGCTTCCGCGTCAAAAATATTTAGTGATAATAGATATCTTGATTTCTCTATTTCATGTACTTTATCCTCAAGTATTTCTTTCTCGTTTTCTTCTTTTGTAATCTTTTCCGTAATATCGAGTAGCTTATCTATCTCAAACAAAGCATTTTTATCATATTCAAGAGCATCAATTTCAGTTTGCAATGCTTCTATTTTATCAATCAATTCAGAAACAAATGTATATGAATCTTTTTCCTTTGCAAATTTATTCTGTGTCTTATCAAGAGCAGATAATTCTTTTTCAAGAGCATCAAGATAATCAAACTCTTTTAATTTCTCTTGTTGCTCTTTCAGTGTCTCTTCTTTGTATGTAATATCTGAAAGGGATGCCCTCCGTTGTTTTTCGATTGCTGCTAATGATGTATCAATCACCTCAAGATTTACTATCTGGTTGAGATAGCGCGCAACCTCTCCTGATGTCTCGCCCAAGAGAAAAGGCTTATCCATTTGAGATTGAATATTCAAATCCTCAAAATTCAACAGCTTGGAAACATCTTCCGGGATATCTGTTTTGATTGCGTCATAATTATCTGATGAGACCTCTCCCATTTTCGCAGCTTCAATATCCCAGATTATTTCATATCGATTTAATTTGCTGGATCGTATTCTTGTGATTGAATCATTATCAAGTTCAACTGCAACAGAAGTGTCTCCGCCCCAATTGCTCCTGAAGGATTCCCCGGACGGCCTGTTGTTTGCAAGCCAATTGATTGCGCGGATGAATGCTGACTTCCCACTGTCAGAGCTTCCAATCAATATATTTATTCCCTTGGACAAATCAATGGATGCCTTTTTATGGGATTGGAAGTTATGAATCAAAATAGAATTTATCACTTCATTTTCCTTTTCAATCTTTTTGCTTGCAACCTTCTCTCTTTCCTGTTGCCTTGAAATAATACAGACAGGGAAGATACTGTGGTTGGGTTTGTTTTATCAGGAGCAATATTTTTTCTACCTTTTTTCTTTTTCATATAGTCTCCTTCCGTATTCAGCCAAGAGCATCGCTTCAGCTCTTCCATCCAGCAATCGCCCTCTTTCAGTTTCATAATCAAGATATGGAAACAATTGTTTTGCCACTTTTACAGAATCTTTTTTGTCTTTTCCTATGAGAGAAAATTCCTTTTTCCATTTTGCTGGATGCACTTCCTGAAAGGATATTTTCAGAATTTCAAGAACTGCTTTTATTTTACCGTATCCGACTCCATAAGAAAAAACCCCTGTTACTCCTTGCTTTGGCATCGCTTGGGCAGCTTCAAGAATGCAGAAAATATTTTTATCCTTTATCTGAATGTGCCGGAGCATCCAGTATAAATCAAATCCGATGAACTCCGGCATATCATGCACTTGAGCAGTCAAAGGGAAGATACAGCCAATTGCACCTTTCTGGCCTGGATCAATTCCGATAAAGACAGCCATGTTACCACCTTGCCTTTCTGTTTCTTGATGAAATGCTGTCCTCAATCTCATTCCATTTATCAATCACCTTCTGTGCAAGAACATCTTCCAGATTGTTATTTTCTATGTGCTGAATAAGTTCCCGGAAAGAATATTCCTTTCCTTCCCATTCGATAATTTCCTTTTCAAGCTTTTCTTTTCGCTGTCCGCGCTCAGTATAAAGATCGTACAGATAAAGAATATTTCCGGCCACATCATCAACACCACGATCGAAAATCACATTGATGATGCATTCTCGGAAAGGCTTATCAACCCCCACTTTTGTGAGCTTGCATTTTGTAGATATTCCATATGCAAGATGTTTCTTTTTATGCTTCTCGACCTCTGCCAACCACATGATAACTGTTGCACTGTGATCAAGAGCTTTCCCGCCTGTCCGGTAATATCGTGCACCAAACATAACCCCAATATTTTCCCGTACCTGGGATATGATTATAAGAATGCAGTTTGATTCCTTGATATCCCCTTTCCGCAATCTGAAAAACTGCCCTATTGCTTTTACCTTTTCAAGGTTGTATGTCCCGGATTCTTTTTCTTTCTCGTCCCTTTTGATTTCTGCCTCAGAAGACAGAGCATCAAAAGAATCCAGAACATATATAAGGGTTTTTCCTTCTTTCAGTTTTGCCAATCTTGATTTCAGATTGTTTGAAAAGTCTTCTATGGTTAATGAATTGACTTGATCCTTTTTAACAATATCAAAACCATAAAGTTTTTTCGTATCAAATGAAAAACGATTTTCAACATCATCATAAAACCATTCCAGTTTATCCTTCAATATTGTCTTTGCGGCAAAAATACATTCACATGCAAGAAAGGTTTTTCCAGAGCTTGAATCCCCTACAAAATTACTTATCTGTCCCAGCGGAAGACCTCCGCCAAGAGCCAGATCAAGCGTAGTGATATTTGTAGATAGCATCTTCACCATAGGCCTTGATCTGGCTTTCACAGAATCAGTAACTTGATCGACCAAGGTTTTCTCAGCCTTTGGTTTTGGTTTTCCCTTTTGCTTTTCCTCTTGGACGACCTTGTGTTTCATAATGCAATTCCCCTGATTTCACTTTGTTCAATTTGGCTCTGTTCACCACCCACCGTCCGCCAGATTTGTATCCGATACCAAAATCTCTGATCCAGTTTCGTATCGTCTCTGTAGATACATTGGCAATGATAGCTGCTGCTGTTGTGCTTATTTCATCATTCATTTATACTCTCCTATTGTGCTTCATCACATTCGTCCCATGACTTGCATTTCTTACATTCATCAAGCTCGTCACAGTCCTTCCCGAATTTTCCGCCAGCAGGACAAGGATTTTTTTCATCTTTTCCTTTTTTCTTTACTGGTTTGTCTTCCTCGTCATCTTCTGCTGGTTCATCATCCTCTTCTTCTTTTTGTACTCTTGGCTTTCTTCCTGTAGGAGCTGGCTTGTCATCAGGCTCATCATCCTCTTTCTCTGGTGCTCCATACAGCAGTTCTTTCACCTGATCATAGGTAGGGATAATCAAAAGGGCATCAAGGGGATATGCTTCCTCGATGATATCTTCATCATAAGGATCACGATCCACAAATTTGAAACTCTTTGGTTTGAAAGAATTTTTGAAATCCTTTCCTTCTCTTTCTGTGCCACGGAAGACAATTGTTTTCCCCTCGTCGAGTTCTGCAAAGGTCACAAACTCTCCATCCCCTCCGGCTTCTGCTTCCTCGATAATCTCTTTCTGAAATTCAAAATGATTGACATCAAAAAGTTTAATCTTGGGTTTGTCTTCCATGAGATCAATTACATTATACACTTCGCGGTGCTTTGCCTGAAGGTCTTTGATTTCCTTGTCTTTCCATGTATAATTTTCTGATGCAATCATCTTCTTGATTTCTTCACAGATAGGACAAGGCTGATTGAAAGTTTGCCTGAGGCAAAGCACCTTTGCTTCCTGATCTCCGACTCCTCGATGCACCCAGATGTCCAGTTTGTAATCAGCTTTTCCTTTTTCTCTTCCTTGCGGATGATTGTCTGTTTTGATGATGTATGGAATGATATCAAGTTCGTTCTTGCCTTCTTTTATCTGATACCATTCCACATCTTCTGCTTTAGAAGTATCAATGTATCCAATACGTTTTGCACCACCCTTGTCTTTATTTTTGTAGTCCTCTTGGTAGGTATCCTTCAAGCTGTATCGATTTGATTTCTTTGCGGTCTTCTGTGGCATTTTATCCTCTCTTCTTATTTAATTTTATGTTCTGAACAGCATCAAATTTATCTTCTTTGATGCTTGTTTTCTTTTCCTTTGGCTCAGTCGGGGCTGCATAATATCCCCCAACATATAGCTTGACGAGATTCTCAAGGGCTGATTTTTTATGATCCAGTGTCCGGACAGCTGCAAGAAGTATGCCATGATCATGCTTGGCTTTATTGTAAGCCTCAAGCGCTCTTTGATATGCCTTGCTTTCAAGCACCTTTGATTCTGCAATCTTATCTGTCATTTTTTCGCCAGAATCTGCTGCATCCCTTCTGACTACGGTATCAATTTGGGCATGAATAATTTCAAGGTCGTCTTTTGCCTTGGCAAGATCATTGGATGCCTCTTCTGCCATTCGGGCATAGTTGAAATAGAGTCGAGCCTGTTTCAGCCAAGCCTCATCCAAACTGTCTTTGTCAATTTCAAGGTCTTTTTCAAAGGAAAGTAGTTCCATATTTTAAACTCCTATAATTATATATACCAAAAATCATCAAAAAGATTTGAACTTTTTTCACACTTTACCAAAAATTTTTACTTTTTCAGCAAAGTTTTTAATCCCTCTTGAAAAGAGTTCGTTGTTTTCGGGAGAATATAACACAGAGGCGGGATGAATGCACCAGCAGATCCAGCATCCATATTTTTCATTCCATTCTGTTGTTCCTGACTTGGCCATTATTCCAGACTCTTCCTCAGTAAAAAACTTTATATTTGTATTTCCGAAAGCCAGAATGAGACAAGGTTTTATATTTTCGATTTCTTCTGTGAGCCATTTTGAACAACTTTTGATATGCTTATTTGTAGGCGTTCTTGTTTTACTTGGGAAACACTTGACAACATTTGTTATGTTGAACATGTTACGTTTTAGATTTTTCTTTGATAAAGAATTCCACACAAGCTCTCCCGATCTTCCAACAAAGCCAACCCCTTCTCGGTCCTCCTCTTTTCCTGGAGCCTCGCCTATTATCATGATGTTGTATTTTCCTGTTGATGAAACAACAGGAGCTTTGCACTCTGATTTCAGATCACAGCCAGAGCAGTTTTTTACTTCATTATTTTTATATCTGTTCTGCTTTATCATATTCAGCTCCAGTCCTTCGAAATTTCCGGACAGCAGCTCATGTTGTAACCACACATCGTTGCAGATGATGTTTGTTTTTTTATTTGGCCTATTTGCTTTTACAAGAACAAATTCATCCCCGCAATGTTCTATTCCATATTTTTTCTTCTGATATGCTTTCCCTCCGAAGACAAGCATGCAGAAGTCTTCATTATCTTTCAGGTTGCCATATATTCCGCCTCCTGTATTTCCCTTTCCAGCATCAGATACCTTTTCTCTATAGCTAAATTTTATTTCAGTCATTCTGCCAAAATAAAATCTATCATTTGTATCAGATTTCCCAAAATTTATGTCCTTTATCTTTTCTATATCTATGCTGCCTGATAAAATACTAACCATCTTTCTGAATTTCTTTTGTGGGTCTCTATTAAAACTAAAAGAGAAGTATCTTGATATTTTTTCTGCAAAAAGTTCATCAACAGGATTATTTTTATCAGAGCCTATTTCATCAAGTATATTTTTAAATCTCTGTGTCAGTCTTTCTTTCTTGCCATCTGGTGAAAAGAACTTCTTATTTTCATTCAGCAGTTCTGCTGCATATTTAGAGGTCTTGTCCCCAAATCCTTTTATCTCTATAAAAGGACAGTACAGAATCCCGTCTTTTGCAATCCAATTGTCTGCATCAGATATACCTATCTTTGGAGGTCTTACATCAAGACCAAACTTGATTGCCTCTTCAATTAAATCTTCTTTTTTATTATCTGATCCAAAGCTGAGATTTGCACAAAAGAATTCAACAGGATGATATATTTTACAATACATATCCCAATAGGCTATCATGGCATATTCGACTGCGTGTGATAAATTAAAAGAATAAGAACCAAAGCTGCTCAAGGCATCCCACAGGTCTTCAGCTGTTTCTTTGTCAAGAGTCTTCTTTTTTTCACAGCCTTCAACAAATAACTGTTTGAAAGATTGAAACTGCTCTACACCCTTTGATTTGCTTATCACCTTGCGAACTGTGTCTGCTGTTTTCCATCCAAGGCCTCCAAGATCATACATCAGCTTCATCACTTGTTCTTGGTATAATATTATACCAAAGGTGCTTTTTGTTAGTGATTCCAAAAATGGATGTATGTATTCTATTTCTTTCTTTCCTTTTTTTCTGTCTACAAACTCCTCGACCATTCCTGACCGAAGTGTTCCAGGGCGATACAAAGCATTCGCATGAGTAAGCATATCAAAATTTTCTATCCCCATCTCAACACACAGTTTCCTCAAACCTAAAGACCCGAACTGGAAGCACCCAACTGTGCTTCCTTTTGAAAATTCTTTATATATTTTTTTATCATCAATTGGTATGTTTTCAAAATCAATGCCTGTTCCTGTATTTTCTTTCACAAGTCTTGCTGTATAATTAAGAACTGTCAAAGCATTCAGCCCAAGCACATCCAGCTTCATAAGTCCAACGTGCTCAATATCATGTTTGTCCCAATTGACAGTAAGCCCATCATCCTTCCCCTTTACAAGACAAGCTCTTTTCCCTTCTCTGAGATCATCCTCTGAAATTATGATTGCAGCAGCGTGCTGTCCTTTCCCCCTTATTTGGCCTTCAAGTCTCATTGCTATATCAACAACTTTTGGGTATTTGTTTTTGAAAGCTCTTCCATCCTCAAATGTAGCAAATGCATCCTCAATTGTAAAATCTGATCTTGAGTCTCCACTTGTTCTTGATACGATGCAAGATGATGCTTTATTGACATCAAACATAGGCACATCAAACACGCGCGAGACATCCTTTATTGCTCCGCGCCCTTTCATGGTTAAAAAAGTACTTGTGCCAGCAACATGATATTTGCCATACAAATTCTCAAGATGTTCTCTTATAAGAGGCCGTTTTACATCTTCAAAATCCATATCAATATCTGGCAAGTCAATTCTGGCAGGAGAAATAAACCTTGCAAAAATAAGATCGAACTGAATAGGATCAACAGCAGTTATCCCTATCAGGTAGCAAATAAGGCTTCCTCCGCTGCTTCCTCTCCCTGGGCCAACCATTATGTCATTGTTTTTGCACCAACGAATAAGTTCCCAAACAATCAGAAAATATTTAACAAATCCTTGCTTTATCACAACAGCAAGTTCTTCTTCAAGCCGATCTGTATATATTTTCAGCTTTTTGTTCTTTGATGCATCTGATTTTACCTTGTTGTCCATTCCTTCATTGCATAATTTTTTAAGGAAAGAATCAGCATCGGATATTTTTATTCCATCAACTTTTATTTCTGGCAGCTCAACATCTTTCTTCTGTATTCTGAAATCTTTGCATTTTTCAAATATTTCATAGGTGCTTAATATTGCTTGTGATATTTCTCTTCTTGAAAATATTCCTTGTTCTGTGAATCCATCTCTCATCTCTTTTTCTGTTTTGAGATAGATATCTGAAATGTCAAATTTCCATCGGTCTTTATCTTTCCACTTCTTTTTTGATTGTATTGCAAGCAAGACCTCTTGTGCAACAGCATCATCTTTATCTATGAAATGAGAATCATTTGTTGCCAATAATTTTGTACCATACTCATCAGCAAGTTTTTTACAAATGCTGTTTATCTTTTCTTGTGGTTTGTATTTTACAAAAGGCATTATTTCTGAATACAGATCATCTCCTATCTTGTGATGAAGTTTCTTGAATAGCTTGATGCCCCAATCATCAAGCACAAAAGAGGAGGAGCAAGCTGTTGCCACAACAAGCCCATCACAGCATTTAAGCAAAAGCTCCGGAGAGACTCGCGGCCTGTAATAAAATCCTTCTGAATTTGCAATTGTGAGCAGTTTCAAAAGATTTTCCCAACCTATATTATTTTTTACCCAGACAGTCAGATGCCTTCTTACATCACCTTTTTCTTTTATCGAAATATCTTTTACTACATATAGTTCACAGCCATGAATAGGGACAATTCCAATTTCATCACAAGCATTTTGAAATTTGATAAGGCCATCAACATTCCCGTGGTTCGTCATTCCGAGCGCAGGAAAGCCAAGCTCTTTTGCTTTGGCTGCATATTGCTCTGCAGTTCCAACTCCATCAAGGATTGAAAATTCATTGTGGCAATGAAGATGAATAAATTTACTCATGTTGTTTCCATTTATATATTCCATGAAAGCACAAACAGATAAAGAATATCCACAACAAACTCTGTTCGTACATTTTTGAATTTAGGCTTGTGATGAGCCAGCAGATGTTTGAAATGATATAAAAATAAAATCCATATACCTTTTTATAATTTATTAGCAAGGCTCCTGTTATGCTGAACACTAATGCAACAGAAGGGATGATGGAATAGGTCATATTCATATCTTCCAATATGGTTTAAAATTTAACACTTCTTCAATTGTATGCATCCAGTCTCCATTAAATCTAACAGCTCTGTCATCAATATAGATATCAGCCAATGGTTTCCCCATATTGCATCCTCTGTCTATATTTTCCGGATTATAATTTATGTAATCATAGGCAACCATGTGCTTGTCAAGATATTCTTTTATCTGATGGGTCTCTGATCTTGTTGTATGAATTATGACAATCCATCCCCTGTCTTTTAATGCTTTTATTGCTTCAACACAGCAGGGAGTCGGCTCTCCAAAAACACCCTTTCCTTCATATGATTTGTATTTTGATATCACACCATCAAAATCAATGGCCACAGTTGGCATCTTTTTTCTCCATTGCTAATTTCATAGCCACAAGATATTGAAGCATATCTGCAGCCTCTTCAATAGCCTCATTTATCCAATTAGAAGGGTCAGGATTCTGCTTGAATGATATTCCTTTGCCATATCTTTCCCTTCCAAGTTTTTGCCTTGCTTTTATTATTCTGATAACTTCAGATTCTGTTTCAGTCAGCTGCATATTTCCCGCATCCTTTGCCATTCTTGAAAAAACATTTGCCATGCTCTTCGCAATAGCATTTAAGAATTTTTTCAGCCCATGGATGAATATCAATCACAAGCTCTTTCATGTTTTCAGCAGCAGCTCTGAACTCTGCCTGAGTCCTGTTGCAGAGCCTTTTTGACATCAGTTCGCTCAAAGCTCTCAAGTTTATTTTCATCAATATGTTTGTATGAATATTTGTTGGCAAGATTCCGCGCGCATCCTCCGGCCTTATGTTATCTTCATAAATCATCATCTGATATGCTTTATCTATCTGTTTCATGATAGCATGATATACATGATTATTTTTGCAGCTTTCTGGTGTATAATAGTTGAATCCAGAAGCATCAACTGTCCGTTGTGATTGCTGAGCAAATGCCACCCCAACACGATGCCTTACAAGCTGATGGGTAAAAGCCCTTGTTACATCTTCGATCAGGAATACATAATCAACAAATTCGAGACTTGAAGTAATTGTTCCAAATACATAATCAAGCTCTTCTTTTTTGTCTTCATCAGATAATTGATCTATGAAATCAAAACCTTCAACATTCATCATCAGCCGGGTTCTTTTTGAAAAAATAAGTAGCTTTTCTGCATTCTGTGTGTGCTGGATTAATGTTATCTTCATAGTTCTTTCCTTGTGTTATATTTTGCTACAGAAACAGAACAATTTATCATGTCTCGTATCTTTTTAAGATCAGCAAGCAGATGATCTGTTTTTATGCTTTTCCATATGGCATATCTTCCGAGAGAATATATATTATACTTTTCTGTCAGCTGCAACAGCAAGCCTTTTATCATATCTCTGTTTGAGCTTGCCATTTTCCCAAAAGGAATTGCTGTGGAGGATATCAGCTCGATATCCTCTGATCCTATGCCAAACAGCATTTTGCAAAAAAAACTAACATACCCATTTGATATTTCACCAGTTGATTCAATTATTATCAAATCTTCTTGAAGACTTATCCTATAAATAGGATAATCCTTCTCAGGGATATAAACTGTGTAATTCTTATCAGATTTTATCTTTGTTTTAAATCTCATAACATATATTGGCTTATAGGAAAACAGAGATGGATCATATTCTGTGTTTGTTGCATCAAGCAATTTTGGCATAGGCATGGTGCTGATGCACACATCATAGTCATGATACACAGAACTACCTAAGAATCCAATTTGTTTCCATTCAGAAATAGAGTTGATGGTAATTCCAGAAAATAAATGCTCTTCGGATATTCTAAAATCAGAGGAGACCTTAAATCTTTTGTGCAGACCTGTATTTTCAATCGATCTTGATGTTATTTCTCCTGATACTTTTTTTGAATATAAGCACCCAAATAGCGGAGTGCATTTATCGTAAAAATTTCCATTGTGCCATATCCAGTTTTCGACCTCAAATTCACTCAATCTCATTCCGGTTAAATAACCAATTGCTTCATTTTCAATTCTCATTATTGCCTTATGATCTTCAAACACAGACCTATTCTGTTCTTTTTCGAACACTGTTGGACTATATTCTCTGAAAAAATTATATGCCATTGTGCCAGCTATCCCAGCACCGATGATAATCATTTTCATTTTATTTTCCTCTCGCATATAATATACCAAAAACAGACAAAAAGATTTGAACTTTTTTCACACTCTTGCAAATTTTTTATGATATTTGATGACAGCTTTTGTTCTTACTTCAACAGCATCAGATAAACTTGCAAAAGAACCAAGGTAAACGCTTTTATTCTTTACTGCTATTCTTGCAATATACCTATTTCCTTTTTTCGTAATTCCAGCACATCCTGTTTGATTATTGCAGAAGACTTTCCTGTTGCAAGCATTCTGATGTCTCGTAGCCTTTCGTAAATTCTCGCGCCTGTTATCCAGCTGGTTTCCATTGATGTGATCTACCTCAAGTTTTGTTTTGAGAACCATTCGGTGCAAGGATACCTTTTTGCCTTTTATGTTTGCTCTGACTCGAAGACTGCCATGAGTTCCATAATCAATATGCCATCTATATTTACGAATAAGCTCAGCATCTTCTCTACTCAGAAAGCACACATGGCAACCATATTTTTTATGAAAGATATAAAATGATACAATCTTTTCTGTCATAGAAACAAAGACATTATTTCTCAACATTTTTTGCCCACCTGCTATCAAGGAAGCATCTCCCGATCTTCCGGCATTCAAGAACAATCACTTCATCATCAACATGAAATTCATCATCCCTCACCACCATCATCCCCACACGCATGATATTTTTTTTCTTGTCTTCCTTATTTTGATTCAGTGCAATTACTGTCGTAGCATGGGCGAGCTTCCGGACATCCTCTGCAATATCCTCTTGATCAATATCTTTGCTCAAAGTGTTTCGGGTTGTCTGCGAAGCTGATACCACAAGACAATGCCGCTCCTGCGCAAGTCCCCGAAGAGCTTTTTGGGTATCATTTGATCGGTGTCTTTCTTCTTTGCTACTTTGTCGTTCTGGGGCGAGAATATCAGCATAATCTACGATGATGACATCAGGAACAAAATGATTATAATGATCCAAATTATCAAGATGGATTTTAATATCATCCACGCTGATTGATCCAGTAGGAAAAGCACAGAGCCGAAAAGAACTATTGTTAATCATCTTTTCAATCCGCTTTCTTTTTTTCAGAATTGAATCTCCTGTTAAACCTTTTTTTGCCACTTCTTTGTATTCAATAGCATTGCTTTTGAAAAATGGTAAAAGGATATCTTCTTCTTTTTTTGTCTCCCCGGTGAAGTATTGAAATATTCTTTTCAGCATCTTCTTTTCTGACATTTCAAGTGAGTAATAAATCACATTCAGATTTCTAACCAAAGCGCGCAACCCAATCTCTTGTAACCAAAAGCTTTTTCCTCGTTTCATCGGCCCTGCGATAAGGGCATAATCCTCTCTACAGAAATCACCTACCATATCACCCAATGCTCCGGGGAAGCGGAACAATACATCACTATCCTCAAACAGAATGTGATTGATGTTGTCCCGTATAATATCTATTCCGATTGTTGACGGACGGCTCACTCTCTCAAATTTGCCAATGCTTTTTTCTGCTTCCTCTATTTTGTCCGCCACAAGCATTGCTGATAGATCGTCCCGCAAGGATTCTATTTTTCTTGATTTAAAATATCGTTCTGCCTTATCAATTTGAAGCGCAACATTATTTGCTTTCTCATAATTATCAGAAAGCTGAGACAAGAATTTCCCTATCAGCTCAAGCTGCGTCTCATCTATTTTCCCCTTGTTGGAATGACTGTTATATATTTCTTGGATATCTGATTGAGGAGCCTTGTCATATTTTTTATGATACTCAAAGCACCACTTTGAAATAGTTTTGACATAAGGGATTTGCAAAAGTTCATTTCTGAAAAATTGCTGTATCTCTTTGATGTACTTATCATCTGTGATAAGCCCTGTCAAAATTTCTTTTTCAATATCAGAATTAACTGTTGTTCTTTTCCAAGGAGATGTCATTTATTTTTCTCCGAAATTGCGGCGAATCTTTTCTGTATATAAGCATTCTGCGCACATCTTGTCGTCATGCTCTGAATTCAATGACGTTGTTGTTCTGATTTCATATTTCCCGCATAAGCATTTAACCAACCATCTTCCGGGACGATTGCTTTTTCCTCTGCTCTTGCCGACATATCCGACAATTATGAGCCGCCCTATTTTCTTTCCTGTGAGATTTAATTTGCAAGGCCCGGTGAAATCAACAGTTTTGAAATTCGGTTTTTCAGAATGGAATATCTGCGGGTTGATGCGGGTATGATATGATACCCCATGAGAGAGCACGTTTTTTGCCGTTCGGTTGACAGCTTTACCAGTAAACAGGAAATCAAAATCTCTACTCATATGCTTCTCTTCCCACAGATAGAACATTTCAAACTTTTATCTTTCTGCTCAACATATTCGTGTCCGGATATGATAATTCCAAAATGAGTCAGACCATACCATATTTCTTTTAACAAACAGATAGGATATAAAAGTATTCTCATTTTCCATTTCCTATTTTAACATTATCATGGAAGTCATATGCTCCATATTCTGTCAGCAAAAGCCATTCGATAGGGCTGTAATAAAAAGCAACAGATGCCTTCATTTTATTTCCTCCAACTCATTTGCAATCTGTTTCTTTTATTTTCATTACATTAGCAAGGCGGCTTTTTTCTTGTCGCAACTGTAAAGGCAGTTGCTTTTCAAGTCGATCGCGAATATTGTTAATTTCGTTTTCTATTCTATTTATCAGCCATCGCTTTGCCTCGTCAAAGGTATCAAAAAGCGGGCACCAATCTGATTTTACAGCTCTTCTACTCTCTCCCAAAGCAGTTTTATAGACAACAAATTCTCCGCTTTTTGTCTTGCGAAGGAATTCAAGTTTTGTTATTTCACCACCAAAAGCAGGAGATGCTTCATACATCGTAATCATTTTATTTCCTCCAATTACTATTTGATAAGCATCGAATGTTCTTTTTTATAAGCTGAAAATTTTGATCCAACAATTATTCGATTTGCATATTCACGTTGAAATTTTATCCATTCAGTTCTGTCCGATTTCCCCTCCGCCTTGTTATAAAGCATCGCGAGGGGCATGAGACCGAGTGACAATACCTGATTAATTCTATTTTCAGCTTTGTAAAATGTATCGCCGGGATAACCGACAAGGACGTAACAGGAATAGGCTCGCGAAGAATTTGTTATTCCTGCACAGCTCAACATTCTGCAGCAATCTACAAGAGGTTCATAATCATCGGCGGTATCATATGCAAAATATGCAGTATCGGGCTTGAGTTTCGCCAACCTCTCGGCGATCCACGGTTTCATCCGTTTCGCTTCGAGCCCGCCGGTAAATCGCGGGCGCGTAGTCTGTCGATCCAGCATATCAAAAACCGACTTTATGTGCGCTTCTGAGCATGCGAGAAGATTTGAATCGAGGACATTGTATCCATCGTTGATTTGTATTTCCCTGATGTTACCCTCGCGCCTCGGAACGAAACAAAACCAACAATGATTCGGGCATCCCCTTGATGTTATTGTGTATCCGCGTTTGATATATAGTCCCGGCTCAAATTCTCCGCCGGGGTCATCATACGCCGGGCCTCCGATCGTCACATTGCCGGTCACTGCTCTCCATGCCTTAGCAAGTTCTTCGCCGCGACGCTTATCCCATGTCCACGTCACAGACACTCGAACCTCATCAGCTTCATCTGATGATTCGGGTTCTGATAATCTTACATATTTATCATCAGGAGTTGCATTTGTTTTTCTTGGAAACACTCGAATTATTTTCAATTTTCCTCCAATTTATTTAAGAATTGAACTCATTTCATCATTCTCTAAAAACTCTTCAATTGAAATAGGTTTATTCTTTTTTACAGAGTGTTGAATCTCATTATCAATTTGAGTATCTGATTTACCTTGTTTCATAGGCACCGGTGGATGAGTGTATGCCATAAGAAACCAAGATGATCCTGTTCGCGGATTAAATATAAGGTTGGGCAAATCTTTCGGAAGCGTTTCCTTATTGTAAGGGAAGTAACCTTTCAGAAAAAATAAAGGTAGTTTTTCTATTGTCTGTTTGATTTCTGTCTCAGTCCATTTCTTTGAAAGGAGCTTCTGGCTGATATGATTCCTTTCGCGGAAATCATGATCCACATGGCACATATCTCCAAAGGTTCCAAACTTTAGATGACGGATCAGCTTAACAGCATTTTGATAAATTTTTGTGGAAGGCTTTCGATGCTCCTGGAGCATAGGAAATTTTTCCTTAAGGGAATTCCATCCTTCAACAAAAAGGTCTGTTTTAAAAGAGGGCGATTTTTCTGAAATCGCTTCTTTATTACGAAGTAATAAACCTTTATTATTATACTTTGTTATCTCTTTCGTGTTTTCCGAATACCCTATTCGGTTTTCCGAATACCCCCCGGTATTCTCTTCCTTGTATTTATTGGTCATTTTTAATATTCTTTCTTTTATTTCTTTTCCATCTCGGACGTACTCTACGGTGAGATATTCTTTCTTAATTAAGCTGTTTATTATTTCACTTGCTCTTCCGCAAGATAGATCAAAGAAGTCACCAAAATAAGAATTGCTGGCAAAGCACCCTCTTTTGTTATCCAAACTATCTATTTCGGCGAGGAATAATTTTTCCATCCAAGACAGCTCTCTGTTGAGCCAAATTTCTCTACAAATCCATACCCCTTTAAATGCTCTTTTTGTTTTTTCTGATTGCTGCATCTTTGAATTCCCTCTCTAAAATACAAAAGCCCCTTGCTCTTCCATGACAAAGAAACAAGGGGCTTTTGCGAGTCTTCAAAGGCTCTGATATGTCATGGCTTATCAGAGCCCTCGCTTCATTTC
>Ga0172381_10002224_pt1 | contig 21733 bp, 15 predicted proteins | sample Leawel6488metaG_FD_119754 | JGI IMG/M metagenome (GOLD analysis project Ga0172381, IMG submission 119754) | Leachate microbial communities from a municipal landfill in Southern Ontario, Canada - Leachate well 64-88 metaG | ecosystem: Engineered > Solid waste > Landfill > Unclassified | place...
GAACATACCGGATATTATGAAAAAATCGATCGCCTGCGTTTTCAAAAAGGACAGAAGAAGAGTGATTTCCGGATTATTGATGAGGGGTAAGACATCAGGACTACAGGTAAGGTTGTGCCGGGGGTGAGGGGTATTGAAGAGGACGCTCATCGGGGCTATCGCCCCTCTGCCAGCGTGGGCTCTAGCCGTAATCAAAAATCGTAAGATCCTTTACAGGTTATACATTTGGATCTATAAAATTGTCAATAGTGTTATTTTGAGGTATAGATTTAGAGACGATGCTAACCAAATCTCCAATCCCTTTTCTCTTTAAAAAATAAAACCTCTCATCGAATATATTTTCCAATACTTCTCGATATCTTTCTCCAGTAATTACCACGATTTTATCGTACTGAGAACACTCTTCTTTTATGTTTGCCTCGACACCAGGTCGTATGTGTTCAATATCTCCATTTGTTTGGAGTTTTTTATTATAACCTTCAATTTTTTGATCCGGTTTTACAAGACCATATTCTGCAGAGATAATGCGATAATCAAAATTCATCGTTTCTGCATACAATTTCACTTTTTTAAATAGAGTTCCCTGATACATTTCTTTAGCGGGGACATACGTTGAGTTGTCATAGCCAAGTTTGTTTTTACTGCAAGCGGTAATAACTAAAACATTTTTTTCTTTTTTCAGAAAATCAAGATTTGTCCTTTCTTGTATTTTCATCCGTTTCACAGTTTCTTTCTTCTTGCACTGCTCCCATTTTGATTCATCTTTTAACAATTGATTAAAAGCAAAAATATTGTGAAACCCTCTTCGACGGTTACGGTTATTTCCACGGAATATCATTACATCAATACCAATTTTTTTGCAAATCGGGCATGGACACTCTTTCCATGATTTGGATTTAAGTGTCCTTTTGTAGTAAGTGAGTAATTTTGGATCATCTTGTCTTTTTTCAATAAATATTTCTAATTCATGGACTGCGTTATCTAGACTGATCTGGTTATTGTCGAATTTTCGTAATGTATCTAGACATCTTCGTGACAATACATCGTATTCTTGAGGATCAATGAATTCCTCTTTTACGCGGTCTGCTTTTGGAGGTATTCGTATAGCTGAATACCCTTCCCATGACTGATCGATATAATTGAATTGGGTATTTGCCGAGGTTAACCAAGCTTTTCGTAAATACGAGGCGGAATCAAACGATACATGATCGATAAGTTCCTCAAGTTCTTTGAATTTCGGAAAAAGGGCACACCGTGCAACTCCGAAGAAATGAATAAATTCGGGAGTTTTTTTAGTAGTTTTAATATTCTGGATTAATGCGTCAATTAATTTGACAATAAAAAATGTTGGGGCTCGTACTAAGCTACCAAAAGCAAAATGGCGAATACCTCGACGATAAAATTTTTCAAACATGTCGATATAATCAGAAACTTCGGCACCTTGAACAGCAACAATTAATTGAAAATCCGATTTATAGTGTTTTTTCCATTCGCAGAATGCTTCAATGCCGTTGTTAAAGGTAATATCAATTCTCTCTTGATTCTGGTCTTTGTACATTGGAACAACTAAATGATCGATACTTACTCCATAATTGAAACCCAATTCGCTGTAGAGTTTTAATACATCTGATGTTTTATAGGGAGGAATCCTTTCATTGATATAGGAAAAGGCACCACAATCTGCAATAATCTCAAACTCTTTGGGTAAGCGAAGAAACTGATGAATTCCAGTTTTTTGAATCAATTGATATTTTTTACTGTTTTGTTGAAGGGTGGCAATTGAAACAAGGACACCATCGAAAGGCACCTGGTCTATTCCAAAGATATCCCACATGTAATAGTCATTTTTCAGAGGATTCGAATTGTGTGAAGCCGAATGGGTATCGGTAAGAAAATCATAGCCGGGATCTACCCGGTCGTCCCATTCGGGGATGAAGAAGCGCATTATAGTAAATGATATGAACTTTATTTATTACAATTCTTTGTTTTTCCCTACAGAAAACGAGAATGAAGAAACATAATCAAGATATATGATGATGTGTTTAATGCATGATTTTTCGGCTCTGTAGAAATCCCAACTAGGATTGCACTAACACTCGTGGGGGGCTCTGGCACGAGTGCCTCCGCCCCCGCACGCTTGAGGCACCCCCCAGTTGCGATAGTGCAGTATTACCTGTTCTGGCATCATCACAACTAGCGCCCCGTCCCCCTCGGGGGACAAAGTGGCGCAAGAGGGGGGCGACACATTGTAAAAAAGGTTTTCTACAGAGCCGATTTTTCAAAGTTGGACAATGTCGTAATTCTTTGCATAATCATCAAATGTTTTTTTCCCAATGAAAATATTGAATAATTGTTCTTGGATAATCTCCAGTTTTTCAATCTTTTCCATCTCTCCCACATGATGGAAATACGTCAGAGCATCATACAATTGTAGATTATACCATTGGAGATTTGTGACCGAAGAAAAACCCGTTGAAAGTAAAAAATGAAATTTGCCAATGAATTTCTGGAAGTTACAATTGATAAAACTAAATCTCACCATATTCTCCTCTTCATGAAGGGACTCGCGGATCTCATGATAAATTTCATCTTTAAGGATAACCGGTAATGGTCCGAAAATGGTGTTGACAAAAAAAACATCCTCTTGATACAGATATTTCTCTACTTTTTCTACAGGAACATCCCAGGATTCGCTGATAAATCTCGAATAACTGGTAAAAAGTATGTCATCCTGGTTTTCAAATGCATATTCAGGAAAGTTTTCATTAAGCAGAGAATACCAGTTATGCAGACTTATACCAAGAGTAGGATCAAATATTCTTGCCTGGAGGGGAATTGGGATTAAGGAATATCTAATTTTTGTACGATGTCCTTTCCTGTCGTCCCTTCCAACCCTCCGAGGCAGATAGCCTAAATCGAGAACATCTTGTTTTTTTATTACATAGTGGACAAGATCATCAATTTGTCGATGTTCAATCCCGTATTTATTTGATAATTCTTCAATAGTCCATGCTCCGGACTTGAGATCGTCAAGAATTAATTCATCGATCGGAGAGTCAAGAATACGATAACTTGTTTTATCAAATTCTGATAGGGTCCGGACTATCCGTTGATTGCAAATTACTCGCAAATCCGCAAGAAGGAATTTGATATCAGGGATATTTTGATAAGCGGGATCCATGCGAAATCATTGAATTGAAGTACCTGTTGAGGAAATAATATCAGAGAGGATTCTATTTTGATCAACCATATTCTTTCTCCCGATAATTACCAGTTTTTCTGTTGCTACCGTCAGGATTGTGTAAAGGGTTTTTGGATCGGTTAAAGGATAACGTGTTATTAACGAATCATTGGCGCTCACAAGAGAAATAATCGCATTTTTGTAACAATGACCACTTACCTGAAGGGGTAACATCACCGGGATATGATTCATTCCATTTTTTGATAACGCCTCTTGAATTTTTGAGGACTGACTGACAAAAGGTGTGAGTACAACCGTGTTCTTTCGATCGTTATCATTCATATCCTTTAAAATTTTCACAACAGTCAACACCTCTTCCTCATTGGAATAGAGTAGTTCCTGTAACGTTTCAGAAAACTTGATGGGTATCAAGAGAGTGAGCTTGACATTTTCCCCCGACTCAGGAATATTTCCAATGGCGATTTGATCAACAACCCTGAACCTGAATTCACCTACATGAATGATTGAATTCACGTCAAATGATGTAACCAGATGTTTTTTCAGAAGTGTCAGAACGGTATCCAGATTATCCGCGTCCAGGGATTGACATGATTCCAGGGACAACTGGTATTGGAGTGGCGTATCCCCCATTTTCAGAATCCGTTGAATACGTACATGGTTGTGTTCGGATTCTCTTCCACGAACATCGATAAATTGAACTGTTCCGTTGAAACTTTTTGTCTGAATATCCATCTCCCCTTTTCGTAATGTCTCCACGATTACTTGAGGGAGAACCTGGAATGACTCGATGAATGTTGAATACTCATCTGAATCAAAATAAGAATCATACAAAATTAACCGCTCAAATGGTCCGTTGGCTAACCCTAGAACTCGGGATACTCTATTTCTTATAGGGTAAGATACTCGGTGAGCATCCCCCATGAGCAATATATGATATCCCAATGACCTGATGTAGAGAATGAATGGCTCAAACATTTTCTCTGCATTTGTGGCAATGATATAATCGAAAAAAACTCTCCGTTCTGGAATTTTAAGGAACTCAAAAATATGGCTCTTATTCAAGAATTCCTGCTCGGTGATTATCACAGATACTCTAGAAAGTTTTTCTGCAATATCTGCAGGTTCGTCCTCTTGGCCTATCTCGAATGGCTTTGGGTGAAGGGAAAAATTATCGTCCCGATCAATTATCAGAACATCATCTAATTTGGGATATAAGGAGATAAAATCTCCAATTTCCGCAGAATCTTGCATAAGTAACAGAGTTTTTGAGGGGCGGGGTAAAATTGAGATGATGTCCGCACATTTTTTTGCATCTGAATCCTGACACGAGGTCTGGATGGCAACCGTTTTTAGTTTAGAGAGATCAAGAGTCACGCTCTGGGCAGAATATGGTTTGAGGATACGCGTCTCATTAATTTTTTTTCGAGACGGATTGAACAAACAAATATTGTCGAGACTACGTTGGGTATAATCGAGCGCTTTGAGGAGATATCGAAGCATTTGTTTATTGGAGTAATTTTTCTCAAAAGTGTAGCATTTGCTTTTGAAAAAATCTGGGTGTAACATACCGTCACAATGTATCCAAATGCAATCGGGAGAATTTTTCACGAAGGTTGCTAGGTACCTGAACTGGTTATCATGGGTTGCAATAATTACCCCATCCCCGGGAATTAAATCAAGACAGGGAATGGATCCTAATGATGAGAATTGGTACTGATTATTCTCCCGATTTATTAATGCCAGATTTTTCACGATCTGACCACAATCTCTGAGTGTCTCGTAAGGGAGCGCTCGCAACTGCTTTAAGAGGAACCCCAATTCCTGGCTCTCAATAAGAATTCCTTTGCGCAATTTATTGAAATGATCAATGAGTTCTGGATCAAAAAATAGATTTTTCACAGGACATGAATCGAATAATTTGCAGGGATTACTTACAATTCCAGTATCAGAGGATTCACAGCAGTCCCAGTATCGCTCGGTCTGGCAATAAAATTGACAGGATGGATAGATTGCCTGGAGAGGATTATAGGGTAATTCACAGTATCTGCATCCAGAACAATCTCTCCCCACAGTAGTGGGAAGTGATAGTCCCTTCCTTAATAATAACACTTTATGGCGATAGTGAATTATTTGGCGAATATCTTCATCAGTAAGTGTGATTTCATGAATATGTCGCTCTTCACTTGACCCCGGCATCGAGATCCGATTCGTATTCAGAAGGTATCCGATACGGTTTCCGGCCTCAAAATAGCTCACAAGGATGTAGACTTTGAGTTGGGTGATGTGATCTTGATAAACAGTCCTTGAAGTTTTCAATTCCATTGGGATAGTATCATTAATTACAAAATCAGATGTCCCAGATAGCCCATATAAGATATTAATACTCTTTTCAATACCAATTTTCTTTCCCACGATGAATTGGGAGATCTCTTCATCGTAAAAAAAATTCATAAGATGATAATAACTATCTGCCTGAACTTTTTCAAGGGGTGTTCTTGCAAGAAGATGGAGTGCGGAATCAATCTTATATGTGGTTTCAGTTTCAGATTTGATTAAATTCCTTATCGTTATGTCCCGATACTGATTAGCAGTCTGGTGAATTTTTAAAAAATCACCAGATGAGAGGATTCTCTCAGTCAATGTATGGACAATATTACCTCTGGAAGAGTTCTTATTTGGTTTCTTCAGAAGAGAAGATGAGATGTTTTTTACATAACCAAGGTAATATGCTCTCGGGCAAACCATTGCTTCGACGATTTCCCGAGGACCAATGGCTGTGGATGGATCGGCAATCAGGACATTTTCAATGTTAATATAGAGAACCCCGTTACTGAATTTTGCATATCCTTCAAAGAAGACTTCTTCACCAACACTGAATAAACGTGATATTTCCTGATACTCTTCATTTGTCCCTGAAAAAATCGAGATTAGATCCTGAGATGTTTTTGAATAATTTTTCTCAAGCCAGAACGGTACCTTTTCCCATATTGAAATTTTTATTGCTTGGGGGTTTTTCGATTCTATATCCAGTGTGAACTTGGGACCTCCTTGAGAGAATGTGTGATACGGATTTGACGAGAGACAGGCAATGCTTTGGATCCACTTTTCCTTATATCGCTCAGGATTTTTAGACAACTCATCGATTGGGACGTATTCCCCTTTCATGATATATCCTCCAAGATATGCATGATGAGTCTCTTGTCCACATGATTGGATTGCCCAATAGATCTATCGTAATACCCCCCAAAGTCGAGACATTCTGGACATGCATTTGTACATGCCGGAATAATTTCTGATACTCGAATGCAAATTTCTGTTAAATCTCCTTTTCTCATCGTTCTAAAATAATCAAATAATTGTACGGCACGTGGATCATAAAACCGGTTCGCTGATGCATAGAGGAGGAGATCATTTGTGGTAGGGGTCCGTTTAAGTTTCTCTTTTATCTCCGAATATCCAAGTGCCAATTCCCGATATAGCGCTATTAATTCTTCAGAAGCAGTCAAGCGCTTGAAATCCAATTTGATGAATGTTTCAATATCATCTCGGACCTTATCTTTAAGTGTGATATGCCGGGCAGACTCATCTTCTTCAATAGCGGTTACAATGATTTGATGCCGGGTCGAATCATCAATAGAGAATACACCCGATAGGAAATTGGTATCATATTTTTTCAATATCAAATGAATGACATTCCCCGCAATATCGACATCACATTGAATTGTTTTCCATATTTGATCGTTTATGTCGGTGTCCCGGTCTTTAAGAGTCATGGAGATTTTTGTGTAGAATTCACGAGCAATTCCTGTACCTCCCTGAGAACTATCATAAGCATAAATTTTCAGGATCCCGGTGTTATCTGGACCTGCCTGCCAGAAGGTTAATCCCTCTCCGATTGCACTGAAAACACGTTGACCCCAAATTTGAATCGCTTTTTCGAATGAAGTTGCAAGGACGTTCGTCACGTACTTTTTGAATTCCACGTTGTCATACATCCGCAGAATAAGCGAAGATAGCAAAGACGGTGTGGAATCCAACAATGCAAGAATGCGATCAACACGATCTGGAGTATAGCCTGCAAGACGCAAGCGTGTGTCGGCATCAGTAGGGATGAGTTGAGATAAAATAAGTCGTTGCTCTTGTCTTCCCAGTGCAATGAATGACCGAAGATCCCGTGAGGGATCCTCCATCTTTATCCAATAGTCAAGGGCAAGTATGATCTCAAAAACCCAATCTACATCATACAATGAGTTTAAATTGGAATTGCTAAATAAGATGGAATGTTGAAGTAGATCCCTGAAGAAACTAAATCTTAAGTCATTCTCCAGCACTTGATCGGCTTCAAGGATATTCGGCAAATTCCCAATATACGAATTTATATCGATATAAAATACTACAGCTTGCGATAGGTGTTCCGTTCCTAGAAGTGCATATTTGTGATCGGCATCATGAGAAAACCGGATTACTCTTGTTAGCGGTTCTTGCCGAGTAAATAAGTGAAGACAGTTGGCATAATAGCATCGAATCAATTCGAAAGTGGGGATAAACCGGACGAATTGGATGATAGACTTTTCTGGGAAAATAACATCTAGCTCGGATTGTTCCGTGTTAATGCCAGATTGATTGAATACCACCTCAAATAAGGGACTTGATAATGGATCCCGAACGATATCGTGAGTTGATCCAGCATTCCGATCGGTTGTTAAGAAATAATCTAAATCATTCCAGAATAAATGGTTTGGATTTCTTATCTCCGTCACAAATACGGTTTCTGGAAAATAGACAATTGTCTCATTTGTTGGGATCTCCATTGGAGAGAATGTCGTTTTATCATAAATTTGGCTGAGCGGGATCTTCTTTCCAAATTCAAAAGTTGCTCCAATATCTGCATGACGAACATTCTGATCACTAATTTCCCAGAGTGCCTGCCAGTGTTTAAAGTCCCACCGTTTTTTATACCCCCCGGGAAGAAAATTGGCCATGACAAACTCTTTAGATTCTGACTCAAGCGAAACCAGACGTGTCTGAGACCGGTTTACAACATGAATTGTACCACCTACATTTTCCGGTATGAAAGACCCCGGGACATAATAGGGCTTTTTAACGAAGGGATCAATTTTACCGAGATCCGGAGGTTGCATGTGAGCCCATGTACTTCTAGTTCCCTGATAATCATGCCAGAATTCACGGGCTGCTTTTAGCCGTGCGATCTGTTCATCCCGTGTCAAAGTGATCCACCCATACGAACGATAGTTTGTAAAATGTCTGTTTGAATTTGATCGACGGTTTTTTTATCCTTCACGAACCGAATTTTTTCAATGAGAGGGGCATTGTCGCCATCTAAATCGACCTTTTCCAGCCATAGTTTCAGGTAATCTGTGAAAGAATCAACAATTTCACGCGCATCCTGTGGTGAAATTTCAAATGTTCGGCTGATCTGGTCCAGGAGATGTGAACGACGGTCATCTATCAACGAAATGGTCTGTTGAATATCGAGATCATAATAGTTCTTTTTTACCTCTTCTTCTGTTGTAGCGAATGTGCTGATATAATCGTAAATAAATGACACGATATGCATGGACATTATATAACGGTTATCTGGATCAAGAGGGATTTCCAGTTTATCTGTGCCGGGATTGGTTAGAAGAATCGTGTGGTGGAAATAGAAATTATCGAGAGGGCGAGATCCCAATACCACAACGGAGACCGGCATATCTGATGGAGATCGTCCGCCTCTCCCAATCCTCTGAACAAATCCGGGAATGTTCATCGGAGCCATGTATTGGAATGTTCCGATTACCGAGGGATGATCAAAACCAACTTCAAGGGCGGATGTTGTTATCATTAGGTCCCAGGCATCAGTCTGGACTCTTGCATTTCTGCAATCACAGGTCAGACCCGACTTATGCATGTTAATGTTCATCGGTCTGCAATCTCCCTGCTCCATGACCCACCAACACTCCCCATCAAGGTATGTTTGACACGGGTTTGTGTAGGGATTCGGGGGCAGGGTTCCACAGGGGACATGAGGACACTGGCTGTTGTTAGAAGTACCAAGTTTCTGATCAGGGATTCTCATCCGAAATAATTGCCTGGTTCCTTCAGCATCACAGAGTTTGTCCCCCAAACGTTTGATGACATCAATGGAGTCAACAAAACCGATGATCCGATCTTTTCCATTGACCTTGAGCATTGCATGATAAAAACAAAATGCGATCTGAATCATTGCAGATAGATTTGTAGCAATTGTTACGCGGGGGATCTGTTGAGGAGGGATATTGGCGCCGGGACCCTGCACCTTATTTCTATTACCCCCTCGTTGCCAGGTATTTTGAGCGCGAATAGTTATGCGACGGGGATATGTGGCCTTAATAAATACAACATACTCACGTCCCATTTCTTCGAGATCGCCATCGTCAGGCCGGATTACCGATACATCCTCTGTAGAGAATAACTTTTGAGCAAACTTTGTTGGCGATCCAATTGTCGCACTCGAAGCTATGAAGATGGGCTCTGTGGAGCTTTTTGCTTTGATTTTGTGTCGCAACCTGCGAATAATGTTGGATACATGCATCCCATTTTGGTTTGTATAGATATGGGCTTCATCAAAAACAATGAATTTCGGCCAAATTCGTTTATTATCCCATATCCCACGCTTTCCATACTTGTCCATCAATCGCCGGTGAAGGGAATCTGGAGTTGTAATAATGATATCTGCGGCTTGACGATTTTGCAGAATAAAACTGAGGCTATGCGAGGGGTCACAGTCACATAAGTGATCCGGGTTGTCATCACTAAACGCGATATGCCCATTGCATCCCGTATGTGGGCAAGGAATCATAATGGATTTCGTACCACTATGATCAATACCAATTTTGATCCGGTGAGAATTATCCGCGGAAATATTGTATTCATATACAAGCCGAACAAGGCGCTGTAGTTGATCATTACACAAATCAATTCGAGGATAAATCAGTAAGGCCTTTGTCCCCTTTTTCTGGATAGTCAGCAGGGTATAGAGCAGGATTGGCAGAAGAAATGTTTCTGTTTTACCCGAACCTGTACTTGACTGGATGATAAACGATTTTTGAGTTGATTTGAAATCTCGTGAGATTGCAGACCGGAATAATTCTTTGAACCCTTTGGTTTGAAACGATGATAGATAGATTTCGGCAGGGTCTTTCTGAAAATAAAACTGTAGCATTTGCCGAAGATCTGCGAATGCCTTTTCATATACCAGATTACTAGCAATGATGGGTTGAAGAGCCTCTTCAATTTTAACTTGATTTATTACCGAACCTACCTCGATCAATGCTAGGCGTAATTTAATATTTCGTTTGGGGGTCTTCCGACTTCGGATGTGTAATTTTACCATTTGGGCAAGACCTGGACTCTGGCTGTAATCTTCATCCATCCTCTGTTTCAAGTAGGAAAAATAACGGACGAGCTCGGAAATGCGACTACGTACTCTTTGTTTATCATACACATACAGAAGATTTTGCTCGTGAACAAGATCATCAACACACTGTCTGATGATAAGACTAGTTTTTTCGGATGAAAATGGGGAATCATCTAGTGAATACCCCAAGGCTACCAAGATATGGGGAATTTCACCAGATTTGTTCTCGGAGATTTCTCTCAGTATTGATTGAAGGGATACAGTACAATCATATATCCCTCTGTTTATAGCGCTCTCATTCTCTTTTTCTACAAATATCTGGATAGAGGTTTTAATTTTTTCAATGTATTCGTTTTGTTGATCCGTTAATTCAACCCACAGTTTAGAGAAGGTTTTGAATTGTTCAAAATCCACAACTATCTTCTCCATTTATTTGAACCGTAATTCGATATGTTTGATCTTATGATCTGACACCAAGTGTTTAATGATATCAAATGCCTCGTCAATCGGATACTTTTTCAAGACATCGTCAAGGGATACTTTCCCTGCTTTGCCAAATTTTTCGATGAAAATTTCTTCCTTTGTTTTTATCGGATGGGCACTCTCTTTTGCCTGGGTTTCAAATGTATTGATTTTTATCTCAATAGTGGCAAAATCCCATGTTGACAATGAATCCTTGAGGTCATCGAATAAAGACTGAAGACCTGGGTCTCCTTTTACATACTCCTTCAACCGTTCGATCTTTGTTGTATAGCCGGAATACTGGTTCAATAACTGGTTGAGCATCGTCTGGATATCGTCAGCCTTGGTAAAGATGTCATTAATACTGGTTATCGCTTCGTTATATTTTCCAGAATTAAAGAGAGGTTTGTATTCCTGTTCATATCGATTCGATAGTTCACCCATCTGTATCCGGATGTCTTTTGTTGTATAACCAAGCCTTTCAAGTTCAGCAAGAGTAGTTTTTATTTTTTCACTGACGGAATCATATTTCCCAGCAAACGTTACACATGGCTCCTTGCTGGTCTTCCGCTGGGACATTTGTTCCCGACATTGTTTGATAGATCTATCTAAATCTTCAGTGAGAATTACCACTGTTGCATAATTTTCCTGTTCGAGATTTGATTGAAGAGATTTTCTTATTTCCTCAACTTTTTCTGACCATGTTCTTCTCTCATCGTCAGTGATGTATTGATCAGCAAATGAAGTTTTGATATCCGTATCAAACAATTCGATAAGATTGTCTTTGCTTTTAACGAGTGCAGAATACTCCTTCTTTTTATCGGATATCTCCTTTTTTAGGCGGACATTAGATTTTTTAATGTTTTCCAGGAGATCCATGCATTCTGTTACCTCCTGACTTCCGATGGTTATCTTCTCTTGTAGGCGGTCTCTTCTCGTTAAATATCCATCCTTTTCAAGAACAAAATCAGAGGTCGAAATCTGAAGCGGTATTGCAGCTTTTATTGTTTCCTCGAATACTGTCAATTGTTCATTGAATGACTGCAATAATGCATCAAGTCTGCCAGAATGATCCATCAGTTGATAGACCAGTTTTCCATCCTTTGTATCTACAGAAATCATGTTCTGGTTGAGGAGAATCTCAAGATACCAGGTAACCATCTGATTTTCATCACCCGACGGGCATTGGAGAACAAATTTATCGTTCAGATATTCCCGGATCTCTTCAAGTAACACTTGTTTCTTTTCGTCCATCAGGGAATAGATGGCCTTCCAGGGGGGGTCGGTATTAATGGGTGCGATTTTCCATCCATTACCATCTTTGACAACATAGCGCTGACTTTCCAGACGGTCCATTACCGCCTTGGCAATGAAGGGGCAATCTTTTTTCAAATCACCCAAGGTAAATTTATCGAGAGATTTCGCAGCCAGTGTATTGACAATTCTACGAATATTTTCATCTTCGGGATAGGTAATGGCCTTTTCATCCACAAGCTTGGAAAGTGTTGCCTCAATTTTAATATCCTGGAATAACTGTTCAATATCAGAAGGATCATCCAGTTTATTCTCCCGATTCGAAAGGAGTTTTATCTTTCCCATGAGCTGATTGCTCTCAACCGGCAGATCAGCAACAAGGATAGTGCAGATATTTTCATACAACTTTTTTTGTCCTTTATCCCGGACATCATTCATGAATGATTTGAAAACCGGATCTATCTCCAGCCGGGGTGCATCATACAGGACACAACAAAAATGAGCGAGTTTTGTATCAAGAAGACGTAACAGGTGGTTGTACAGGGTTTTTGGAAACTCCCTGCCCTTATACGCAGCAAATGCAACACTTACAAGGGATGAAGACGTTCCGATTACCGGCTTTCCAATAATAATCTGGTACTCTTCAGTAACTTCCGATTCTTTTAACTCAGCTTTCATTGAGGATTCTTGAATCAATCTCCAGAATCCTGACGTGAGTTGTTTCTGGTATTGTTCCGGATTCTGAAGGAGGTCAATGATTTCCCGGTCAAGTTGCTGTTCAGTATCGGAAGTGTATCTTTTCCCTTTGAAGACATCTGCTTTAAAATCGGGATGAATTATATACTCTGTCTCACCATACCCACTGTCTTTCCGAAGCAGGATGCGAATTCCATCATAGGGTTGGGTAAGTTTTTCTGCATGAGAACGATCCGTAAAATCAGATATTGATATAGACTCGCTTTCACCGATCAACTTCCCGCGAAGTCGCTCAAAATCAGCACCTGTCAGGTCATTCTTTTCTGAGATCAAGGAGGTTATTTCTGCAAGCCTGTTCCAATCAAGGATAATTTTTTTGTTAAAAAACGATTCGTGCCTGGCAAAAACGGGGAGGATACAATTCCCGTCCACTTCATTTGAACCACTTTTCATGGCATTTTCGACGCCTTTGTTGATGAGAGTGAGCATTTCCCGGGGGTGCCCTCCGGTAATTTCATTAATAACTTTTATTACTCCTTCCTTTATTGGATAAAAGCCCGAGTTTTTCTCAATTCTGGCATGGTTAAGGCGATCAAGAACCATCTCCTTCGTATCTTCAAAAGACAGATAGCCGAGAACAATCTCTTCTTTTCCCGAGAACCGCTGAAAGAGTGCGTCTCCCAGTTTTCGATCCTGGGAAGTGCCATCATTTGTTGAACTGATTTTTGCTAGTGCCTCGCGGGATAATCCCATAACAATATGCAATGGCTGTCCCTGGAAATGATCGATAAACTGACGGAGAGACTGGATGAAATACTGGATCTCATCATTATCATTTGATTGGACGATATCTTCTGCTTCATCAATAAGGAGGAAAATTCCCTGATATTGGTCGTACTGGAATTTTGTGATAACTTGCTTGAAATTTTCAAGAATGTTATCTCGGAGTTTATCTCGGTTATATGAAGGATCGGCACTTTCTTCGGGTTCAACTGGTTTTAACTTTGAAAGGAAGTCGGAATATTCGGGATTCTGTGCTTTTAAAGTCTCAATAAAAATTTCATAAAACCTTCTGAAACTTAATCCAAGATTACCAAGGTAGACAGCAATGATTTTCTCGCCATATTCCCCATCATTAATTTTCTTATGAATTTGAAGAAGATGGTGGGATTTACCTGTACCATATTCGCCACGAAGTAAAATTCGTTTTTGGATTTTCGATGAAAGGGCTTGCTCGATAAATGCATCGATTTTCTTGAGTTGATCAGTTCGACCATATAATTTGTATTTCGTTGAGTTCTCTTCGTCAGCAATGATAAGGTCAAAGGGATTATTTTTCAGCCCGAAGTCAGCTAATGATTTTTCACTCATACAGTTTCAGCTCCTTGGCAATGTCTAGTTTTAGAGAAAATTTTTCATAACTTCCAGTAGTAATCAGGTTTGGAATGAGGGTTGTCCTTACAATTGAGAATTTTTCATCAAAATCCGAATATACAATATTAAATTTCAGTGCAAAATGCTCCTTTATTTGGGCATATGAGACAGTATCATCAATCTGTTTCAGATTATTAAATTCTTCAACGAGAAGCTGACAGAATATCAACGTGTGCAAATTCAACAGAGAATACCGCGTCTCCGCTATCCCCCGGTCCTCGGATTTGTTCTTTTTGATAATCTCTAATTTTTCCAGTTGCGAAAGGGCCGTCGGTAGAGTGAAAGAATTGAATTTATGCCCAAACACGGTTTTTCCCATAAAATGAGAGCCAATCTCCCAGTCTGCAACCAAGTTCGTTTTTTTAAGAATAAATGTTGCCAGTGCACGTATCTCTGGTGAGAAAAAAAGGGAATTTGTCTGGATCATCTGCCAGGATTCCTGTTTATCCTGATTTTTGTAATATTGATAGACTTGTTTTCCGGAATAGAGATTTATGTACGGATTCGTTGTAGTGGATGTAAGTGATATTTTTTGGGAATCATCAATAACAAACTGTAGTGTCTTCAGATTAAAGAGGACATCATCCGTTATTCCCGAAATTGATTTTTTTATCTCTTTTTTTTCTTTATCAGTGAACTGTGACAGGTAAGAGAAGAGCTCGTTTTTTGAGACATTATTATGCTCACCGATAAAAATTATCCCCTGCAATAAATAAAAGGGATCTGAAATTGCTCGACGAACCATGCATATGCACTTCTAAATAGTGACATGGTTCTCCATCCATAAAAGATATTATGATATTATTCTAAAGAGAGGATGATTACAAACTTCTGGGACAGATCATCAATTCAAAGATCCATTCAACAACATCACTCACATACTCGTTAGTCCGTCAAAAACTTGCAGTTAAAGGGGAAATGAATGCCATAAAAAGATAAAACTTACCCTACAATTACCGAATCAATCACTTCCTCATCAATACTTCTCTTCTCGAAATCCAGTGAAGCATCAAGGGCCTGGCTGCAAAGAGAAATTACTCGTCGAGTATTCCCTTGAGAATGGAAAAAGATCTTTTCAATCGAATCATCCGTGAAGGGTAACAGGGAATCACTCTGGTCTTTTCGTTTATTATTGAGATATGATACCAACAACAACCGGATCTTTTCCTGATCCATGGGTTTCAGATTGGCCTCTTTTGCGATGCGCTCTGAAAAAGCATGATACTCTGCGACAATGGTTTGCCAGACTTCAGGGGCGCAAGCGATGATGATCGACACATTCTCACCATTGAGATCGATGATGTGACGCAGTGAGTTGAGCAATTTTTGTTTCTTCAATGGAGGGAGGGTCTCGATATACTCAAATTCATCGATCAATAAAACGAGCGACGCATATCCCAGTTCCTTCAGGATATATTTCATTGCGCCAAATGCACGGATAGAATTTGTATCGTTGAGATTTTTTCCAAGGGAAAGTTCCTGTCGTTTATTATATTCGACACCTTCCCCACAGAGCCATTCCCAGGAATAAATTGAATTTTCTTCATACGATAATGCAATGAAGGCTCGGGTATAATCAACAAATTTTATTCCGTCATTCAGTCGCTGAATGGCCTTTGGAACGATATCGGAGATCAGTATCTCTCCTTTCTCAATTGCTTTCCATCCCTGTCCTTTCCGTATTTTTTCCTCTATTAATCCTTCTTTTGATAATTGAAATGCTATATAACCGAGATAAGTCTGGGACAAATTCTTGACAAACGCATATCCCAGATCATACATGAATTTGGTGTAAATTTCAAGAAATGTTTCACCGGGTTGAGAGACATAACCAACACAGATCCTAGTTTCTGACTTCTCTGAAAACTGGTCTCGGATATGCGATTTGATAAATTTCAGCGTATGGCTTTTTCCATTGCCATAGGATCCAGTTACAATCAGATGATTCGATTGAGAGGAAAGTACGGTTGAAGACAAGACCGAATTGATCTTCTCAAGAACATCATCCTGTCCAATATACACATTCGGATGTTCATCCGGAACTCCGGAGAATGGAAATGGATTTCCCAATAGGCCATACTTTGAATAGTCTTTTCCTTTTAGAGTCAGGGTAAATTCAGTCAATCAGTTCACCACCGTGATATGCAACAAAATAGTAAGATTTTCTTCCAACAGTCAGCCCTTTGAGGAACTGATTTGATGACAATTCCATCGTTATTGTGTCAGGTAATTCGTGAAAATTCACATTTTTTACTTTTTTTGCAGATTTTTTTGCATGAGTGGTCACCGGGGCCCCCGATAACTCAATTTTCCCGATATTTTTTAGACATACCTGAAGAAAACGGGAATCAAAATCCTCACGGGAAATTTTCAGATCCTGGCATACATATTCACGGATTCTGGGAATCTCCACATATCTCTGGCGGAGCGATAATCCGGTTTTGACATTCAAGGACTGGTAGGTTTCAAGAAATGAGGGTACAAGGGGGGTTTTCGATGGAACGAGAGTAAAATATTGATTGGTGAAGATATTCCGCTGCACGGATCCGATCCGTTCACCCCAGTCACATAACACGTCCCGGGAAGCCTGGTTGAATGGAATCTGTGAGGACTGAAGAAATGTTAGGATTTCTTCCGGTGTCGAGGGTCCTGAAGACTGAAGAAGTGTATAAAATGTCTGGTAAAAAGGGTATTCCATCATCAGTTCGTGAATACCGGCCCAGTTATTCGCCCGGATATAATTCAAAAATTGGGAGCATTTTGACGTTTTGGAATATCGATCCCCATCTTTTACCAATAATCCGATGTTCACAATTTCTTCGGCAATTTCTTTTCCCCGGTCTTCAGAAGATTTTAGAACTGCCGCCAGGTCCTGTTTGGAAAACGAAGTCGTCTTCTCTGCATAGTAGGCGGTTTCGGCAACGCGACTTAACGTTACCGGACGCATTGTCAGTCTCATACGAATCCACCCGATTTTGCCTTTGCATATTTGTATGCGATTTTTATCTGAGGGTTATTCGTAAACCGGTAATCCAGATAGGCATCCAGATCTCCATCAACAATGTGAGATTTCAATTTCCGAATTTCATAGGAAATCATCCATAAATTATGCATACCAATCAGTCTCCGCTGGGAACGAATCTGTTCAAACGTATTTTTACTGCAGACCGGACAGACACAAGGAAGCATTTCTGTTTGTGGCATCTCTTGAAATGCCCGTGAACCCCGTTCGGGTGCAAAATAGACGCGATGGGAACCTGCGGATAAAAATGATGACGAGTCAAACGAATCAACACCTAGATAGGTTAAGAGTGGAATCATGAGTGGACCCCCAAGACCGAACACATGTAAGGGTTTCTCGCCGGCCCTTTTTCGCAGGGCAAGAATCAGATCAATAAGATGACGATAATTCGACCGTTTGAAGATTAATCCACCAATCGCATAACCATCGAAATTTCCTTTCCGTTTCAAATAGTCGATCATGTTGGTCATGACCTTGATATCGTTCCCATGAATCACTGCATACAACAACATATCCTCCCGCTCCCGGTGTTTGAGAGCGGTCACGGCATTCTGCACAGTGTTCTTCACGTAATCGGCATGCGCAGACGCAGAGATATTATCATTGAGAAGAATCGGCGTGTCAAGGGTGGCCGCGATGTCGGCACCAATCCCCTCCTGAATTTTTAATATCTCCACTGGATTGAGATTGAGATTGTTGAGACGATTCTGTAATCCCCCGCTGTCAGCAAAAAAGATCCCAGGAAAATGAAAATGTTCCTGGAGACCGTTTTCAAAAATCCGCTTAAACCTTTCCGATTCTCTGATTCCATGAGCATTGACAAGCATAGTCTTGAGCTCGGGAATTTCATTCCAGTACTTAGGACAAGATCCGGAACCATGTTTGTTGAGATGATAGACTGGGAAGAATACCGGAGTTTCCAATGTTCCATGGGGTGTTTCAATAATTTTCGGTGTTTGCAACATGGTAAAAAGTCTAATAAATAATTAGACTAATTAATGATTTGACTACTTATGATTATAAGTATCTTTCGAATAAACTCTGCACTGGAAGAGTATGGCAGTTTTTATTCAAAAATATCTGTTGAGAGACCTCTCAAAATTATTTTCAAAATATGGTTATGACAACTTTAATTTTCAAAATGCGATCGAACTGCTCAACCATGATAAAGGATATACTGGGGCAATTTTGGCGAGTTTAGGGAAATCTGGATACCTCGCTAAACGCCAAGATCATTCAGATGGCAGAAAAAAGATCTACAGAATAAACAAAGTAAATTTTGAAGATATTATGAAAGATATTGGAAAAAACTTGTATGATGCAAAATAATATGGTTTGATCTGTATATCCTGTAATAACGAGATGATAATGTTTGGGAATTTTTGGTAACAGTGCCGTTCTTGCGGTCAAACTATTCACTGAAAAAAAGCTTACAGATCCCAGCGATGCATGGGTTCAAGCAATAAATACAATGACCAAAAGTCAATCAGTGAAGAAGAAAAATTGTCCAAAATCCGCATTTCTTGCTCTTTGCGAAACAGGGTGGATTCATGGAATTCCGAAGGGATCCTACACGGGATCGGAGAAAAATAAAAAATATGCAATATCGGCCATCGAAATACTACGGAAAACGCCAACAATAAACAATTGTAATGATTTATGGGAACAAGTTGTTAGAGAGACCCAAGTACATAATAGCCAAATGGATGTAGTTCTTTCATTATGGAGAAATGGTTTAGTTACGAGGTAAGTTGTGTACAACAACGGGATTTTGCGTAGTTATTCGATGGGGCATCTCGTGTATATTCAATAGTATGCCTGGAGGAGATCGCTAAAGATTCAGATCGAACTTCGCAGGGTAAGCCCACGCTGGCCGGGGGCGGAGTCCCCGTTTGAGCGTCCTCCCTCTTTTCAAAACAAATCCCGGAGCACACGCAAAAGACCCGGCCCCCCTCGGGCTGACGCGTGAATAACCCAAGAGATAACAGCGATCGGTTATTTCTTTTTCTCCTCAATCCGTTTCATCATTGCTTCGATGTATTGTTCCCCGGCATCAGATATGAGCCATTCAATAACCTGATCTTTCGGAGTTTTATCGCGGTTGTCCAGCCAGAAACGAAGTGCCGTTGTAATAATCTCCGCCCGGTTGCTGTATTCTTTCGATGCAACAATTGCGTCGATCTTTTTTGCGATGTCCGGGGGTATCCGGTAGCCGGTTGCGACCTTCTTTCCGCCCTTCATCGGGAGAGCCATTCAAGAACAATTGAGTGGCAAAAACATAAGGATGCGTTCCCTCATTGAAACTCCATTGAGTTACATTAATTATCTCCACGGCAGAGTACAGATCACCCACATCAGGAGCACTCCCATGCTAAAAAAATCCCCAACCACTTCCGAATGGCAGCACCTGGCACTCAACCCGAGATCCGATGTCCCCCTCTACCAGTCCCCACGGAGTTCGCCGGAGACCGGTCTCCCGGTTTCGCGGGGGACCGACCTCTTCGTGCACCGGGCACCGGGCGGGACACTGTACTTCTATCTCCACCACTGGTCGCTCTCTTTGAACGAGACCAACATCTGCCAGGTCACGAGCGCGGATGCTGCAGCGGATTTCCTCCGGGAACACACGGGGCTGGGGGAGGGCCAGCCGATGACCGGTCCGGGGCGCACCCGGGTCCCGGAATAGGTTTGTGGCATTTTCGATCCGGGAAACTGGATGAAACGGACATCCGGTTCGATCCGGCTTCAACGGTCAGGAAATACCTGACAGTTCAAACCGAGGGAGCGCGGAGGATAGCAGAGGAAAGCGCCAGGCCCGATATGGAATTCGAGCAGGGAGCAAAACAGATCGAAGGGAAAAACCGGGCCGGACGGTCAATGCATTAATATCCTCTTTTGCATATCTATCTTGTAAGAGCAAAGGGGGAACCGGGATGGACATCTACGAGATTATCGCTGCAAAACGACAGGACATTCTTGCACTTGCAGATCGGTTTGCCGTAAAAAACATCCGGATCTTCGGCTCGGTCGCCCGCCGGGAAGCAACCGAGAGAAGCGATATTGATTTCCTGGTGGAGTTCCCACAAGGCACATCTCTTCTCACCCATGCCGCATTCCAGCGGGAGCTCGCAGAACTCCTGGGGAGGGATGTCGATGTCGCATCGGCAAACGGGATCCATGAAAATTTCCGCCGGACCGTGATGCAGGAAGCCGTGCCCTTATGAGATCTGACCTGGACCGTCTCCGCGATATGCTTGAAGCAGTCAGGAAAGGAGAAGAAAAACTCCCGGATTCTCCGGATGAATTTGGCCGGTCCGAATTGCTTGTCGTGTAGACATTGTACCATATCCAGATCACAGGAGAAGCTGCAAACGGTATCTCAATGGAGTTCCAGAAATCTCATCCGTCAATTCCCTGGAAGGATATTATTGCCATGCGACATCTCCTGGTGCACCAGTATTTCGGCATCGATAAGGATGAAGTCTGGAATACAGCCAGACAGGATCTGCCAAACCCCGGGCAGGAAATTGAGCGGATTTTAAACCATGAGTAAGAGCCGGCACGATCTCCTGCCGTTAGACCAGTGACAAATAAACAAATATCCCGGTTTCCACAAAACCCCTGTTGAATCGTCTCCCCCTGCCACAACTTTATCCCCCACCCCAATCCGGCCCCCTTCCAGCCCCCGATTCCCCGGTCCCGGGCCCGTAAACCCGGTTCCACAGGAAACGAGGCCCATGCCCGCAGAAAATCGGGGTTTAATCGCGTATTTCCAAAAACGGAGCGATTTAAGGCCAATTTGAACCTGCACGATAGCGGGCTTCCGGCAGGGCCTTAAAAAAAGGGGAGGTGGGGGGTATCTGAGGGCCGGATCGGCCGCTGGAAGGGCACTGTGGGCCATTTCCCGGAACCGCAGCAAAACCGTTTTTGCAGGAAACGGGGCACATTTTCGGGAGATCTAAAAAAAGCACGCCGGACGACCGGCCGGGAGTAAGCCCACTCAGGCAGAGGGGAGGCAAAGCCACCTTTCCGTGCGTCAGCCCCTCCTGTCCTGAACATCCACCTGCCGCGAACAAAGTAACGAATTAGTAATCGGGGCCTAAACTCGGGATCTGGCTTGCCTTTTTTTCCTCGGGAAGTGCCCTGGAGGTACCCTGGAGGTACCCTGGAGGTACCCTGGAGGTACCCTGGAGGTACCCTGGAGGTACCCTGGAGGTACCCTGGAGGTACCCTGGAGGTACCCTGGAGGTACCCTGGAGGTACC
>Ga0172381_10002225_pt1 | contig 21725 bp, 42 predicted proteins | sample Leawel6488metaG_FD_119754 | JGI IMG/M metagenome (GOLD analysis project Ga0172381, IMG submission 119754) | Leachate microbial communities from a municipal landfill in Southern Ontario, Canada - Leachate well 64-88 metaG | ecosystem: Engineered > Solid waste > Landfill > Unclassified | place...
AATTCCATCATCAAGCCCAACATGTACATTGTGGCTTCTGCTATGGCTTCTGAAACGTCACCCCGTTTATCATCTATCCCTGCATTACCCTGCTGAACCATGATGCCGGATTGTGTTGCAGTGATTTCCCTTGAAGGTGCTGTACCCATCATAAGCGAAGAAAAACGGGTTATCCGCTGTACTTCGGTAAGGACAAGGTTAATCAATTGAAATACGTTTTGGTTAATACCCTGGCCTTGCACAGCCTTTACACTTGTGCCTGGGTCACGGACGTAAATAGGATGTGAAGGATCTCCGTCTTTTTGGTCAGGGTCAAGTCCTGCGTTCGGGTCAACGTATGTTTCGGCCTGTGCCGAGTATTTAGCAGCGATAACACATTCGTCCCATAAATTATTGAGAAGATTCTGCAATTTAATAAGAATTTTGCCATCACCAAACCGATGAAATTTACCTTCTTCGGGATACAAGCCAAAAAAGAAGAAAGGATACCGATTTTCAACATATTTGTAATACTGTTCTGCCGGGTCACTCTCTTTCAAAATGATTCCGCAAAGGCTCATTTCAATAAGTTGCAGATTACCTTCATCATTATTTTTTGTCCAAACATTTAACTTTGTAAATCCATCCTTATCATCCATTGATTCCACATTATCGAAGTCGGGCTGTAAGTTACCAAGCTGAACCGCATTAGCTATTTCGTCGCCGTAATTTCGCTTTGCGGACAGGATTGAAAAACTTCCAATTTCCTCAATGATGTATTCGGCCTTTTGAGTATCTAACAGATTTTTAATCTTCCCATCTACAAAAACCTTGCTTATTTGTGGACAACGCCAATCGGGTAAGCCAAAGCCATCCAAAGCATCAGCATCCCACCCTAAAGTAAAATTGCCCGTACCGTTCTTCAGATACCGCCTGATACCCTGTTTAACTTTGCTCTTGATTCTTATATTCCTATAAGCAAAGTCCGTCAAAATCTGCCCTACATGAGCAAATTTCTGATCAGAATAACCCTCACCTTTAACACTCGCTGATATGTTCTGGTCGGACATTGAAGCTGTCTGCCCTTCGATAACAGGAAGAATAAGAGGGTCAAAGCTGTTCGGGTCATTCTCACTCTTTTTGTCTCTCTCGCACCGGTATAATTTTTCAATCTCTTCATCCTGTTCAAGCTTTGATTGATATTCAGATTTGAGTTGACGGTACTTCGTTGTGTAGAAGTCTGCCCTCTCCTGTTGCTCCTTGGTGTTGACCTTATCCCTCATGGCGGTATACTTTGATTTTTGGTCGTACTGATTTTCAAATATTTCAGGCAATTACATCACCTTCCTTTTAGGTAATAAAAAAAGAGCCATCCAATCCGTTAGGACTGAATGGCTCTCAATGAAGCTCTGCGTTATTTATTGGTTTGCGCCATAATGGCCGGGCAAACAACCATATAATATTGAATCTGATTTTATAGATTTTTCTTGTTTTTTTACTTTCCAAATACAGTTTTCTTGTTTTAAATCAAATGTGTAAAATGTTTCTACGTATAAATTAAATTTTACTACAATAATTTTTTTAGTTACCTGAATAACTGCGCCACAATCATTATCAGAAATAACGTAATCTCCAACGCAAATTTGTTGAAATATTAAACCCCTTTTTTTGTCAAAAATATAATAATCTATTTTTTTGCGCTTTTCCACTTCTAATTCTTCAGCCGATGTTTCAATTGCTTTGCAAATAAATTCAGATATAACGTTTGGATACCCTTCGTTTTTTATTCTTTTATTAATTTTTTTTTGAACCCACACAGCTAACGGCATTCTCGACACTCTCCTTTATTTGGTGTTCATCTCCCCACATCGGGGACATTTTATTTCAAACCTTTCGGCCTGTATTGTATGTTTCTCCTTAATCATCTTGACAGTCAAATCAAGGTCGGTTTCAAGCGGGTAATACCTCGCAAGCAATTTATTACACTTAGTACATCTTATCTCTTGCATCTAACCGCCTCCTAATCTCTGTGTTTTTGTAACTTATGGTTATGCAACCCAGTTTTACCCACCACTGGTTTTCCGCAAAGTTCACATATGAGGTGTTTGCGTTTTATTTTGTCAGCTATTTCTTTGACAAAGTCGTATTCTATTTCTGCGTCATTAGGCAATGGTTCTAACAATTTTATTAAGTCACTCTTTAACAAACTTAATCATTCCTCCTTTGGCATTGGTTTTCTGTGTTTGTAATTATAAAGCCCCTCTTTAGTTAAGAAGGGCGATTCATCGGGCTTTTTTTCTGCAAGTTTAGTATCCTGCAAAAGCTCCGCTATTGTATTTATGGATTTCTGCATGTTGTCAAGCCGGATGTTTATAGCCAGCATCCCAGCTTCAAGTTCTTTGTTACCAAACATATCATCACTTCTCCCATGATTTTTTCATTTTCTTTTTAATCTGCTTGATTTCATAGGGTTTATAGCCCATATCCTGTAGTTCATCATCGGTGTGGAAACCTCTAGGCGGAACATCTTTTTTACCAAAATTAAAAGCGTACATGAGCCGGTTGATAGCCTGTGAACACATATCCACAAGATCATCTTTCTGTACCTTTTTACCTGGTTTAAAGTTGGCGCACTGGTCAATAACTTCGTCAGCCCATTTACATTTTACGAATACAGCTTCCCGGACTTCGATTTCATCAGGAATAAATATGTTCTGAGATTCCCATACCGGAAGAACAGCATTAACACGTTCCTCTTTGCTCTTGGTAGCCTGCACTGGTATCATTCCTGGAAGCTTCATCTTCAGCATAGTGATAACGGCGGGACCATTGGCCTTATCTTCAATCAGTTTGCATAATGCTTTAGGCCATTTGTGAGCCATAGCGGTTATAGCTTTCATGGTGGCTACAATATCCATTCTTCTGTAATCAACGTCCAGAAGGAAGCAATTTGCCCCCATCCTGCCCCATGCTCCCCCAGCTACAAGGTCGGAGTTTTTGGTATCCTTAAATGAGCAATCCCACGATTGAAGCATTTCGTCAAAGCCTTCGCCTTTTTGCATTTTCAAAGTCAGTTTGTACCGTTGCCAATACTCACGCTTGATAAGGTTACCTTCTTTGGAGGAAGGTCTTTGCTGATACCCTGCGTTCCATGTTCTTAACCCGCCGCCTAACGGGTCGTTTAAAAAACTTTCTTTCTGTTCTTCTACCCATTCCTTACCCTTTCCCGCTTCGGGCAATAACGGGTCGCCAATCTTCCTCCCCGTATGCGGTTCGTCTTCCTCCGCTATCATAGGAAGATTTATTACGTACCATCTATCCGGTTCAGTCGCAAGTAAATAGCCTATTAAATCATCTTCATTCCAGCGGGTATGGACAACAAGGAATTTACATATTGCTGAAACCCTCATTTTAATGGCGCTTGTCCAAACGTCCATAACCAGTGCTTGATGTGAAGGGCTGTCAGCTTCTGCCATCGTCTTGTAGGGGTCATCCACTATTACGCAGTTGTGGACGAGTATTCCGTTAGCAAAGAAATTATGCGTTCCTTCAACTTGGATGTCATAGACTTCGATGCTTTCTCCGCTAATGTTTTCAACTCCGGAAACGGAGTCGTACTTGATCTGTGGTGTAGTGCGTGACAAGTCGCACACATTGTTATTAAATTTTCTGGTGTGTTGTCCTGGACCTTCTCGTTTATGTGGTGAATTCTCATATTCATTCTGTCTGCTCCCGCAGCTTTTTTTAATGGAATGCCACAGCAAACACATTTGTTCCCATCTCTCTCTAGTATTAATGGTCTCATTTCTCTGAATAACTTTGCATAACTCGTACCATCTTTGAAGTGCGAGTTGTTTTTGCCCTTCATTCTCTCTGAGTGGGCTTTGTCTGCGCATGTTCTGCTGCAAAATATTGCCCTTGAACTTTTTGGCTGAAATTCCTTTGAACATACCGGGCAAACTATTTTTGGATTTACATGCACTTTTTGAGAATTTAAACACTTTCTCGAGCAATACATTCTGTCTTTTTTTACAGGATTCCCGCATACTGGACATTTTGGCGAATACAGCTTTATGTAGCCTTCCTGCATACATTTTTGGTTGCAGTAAAAATTTTGAGTCCCGTTTTTTATTGATTTTTCGTATTCGTACGTTTTCTTTTGTATCTCCCGCCCACAATTTGCACAATATAGAAGCGTGTAGTCCTCTCTTATTTGCGTGTAACATTTCTGGCATATTTTGCTTCTTTTGTCCTTTGGTTTTCCACATTGAGGACACATCTTTTTTGGTAATTGAGTAGAGAATATCATCCCTTCCAAGTAATTGTGCCTGCGTGTACCCTCTGCTTTTTGTGTAGTATCTATGGTCTGATGTCGATTTAACACTTCTCCCTCTTTGAGTTGTAACAATGGTAAAGTTTTTTGCATATTTTACCCTCCTTGCGATAATTTCCCTTAATACTATTTTATCACAAGCGTGGTCATATGTCAAGATACGGGGCATGTTTACCATTGCTAGAAGCTGTGATATCTCTATTTCACCAATTTCAGTTGCTATCATCGTGCCAGCAGGGAAACAGTCGGCGGGGTTACCTGTTATCTGACCGTTTAATCCGGCGCTTAGCATACCGCCCCTTGTACCTTCGATTTCAAATTCTTCGGCGGCTGCTTTCGCTTTTGAAATATCAATGTTGAACAGTCGTTTGCCGTATTGGTTTATTTTTTCAAGATTCCTTCTGCCAAACTTATTTGCAAAAGTGTCACTGTAAGATACTTCAATAACATTCTTAAAAGGGTTTTTACCTAAAAAATAAGACGGTAACGTTTCTGTTACGCATCTTGATTTCCCTGTCTGCGGCGGCTGTGAAAGTGCTATGCCGATGTACGGTTCACCTTTTTCATTTAGCAGTTCATTCTTTAAGAGTTTATCAATACAGTTGCATACATAAATTTGGAATGGCGCTATTTTAAACTCCTTATCAAACTGATGTGTTAACTGTACGTAGGTTGCGTAGTCCTCTTTCGCTTTGAGAGGCATCATTATGGCAAGTTTCTCTGATTCTTCCCTCGCCAGCTTTTCAAGTTCATCCAGTGCATCCTTTTGCTTCTGTAGGAATACTTTGTACTCCGCTTTGGTCATTCTGACTTTCTCGCCCAATGGGTATCACATCCTCAATCCAATAGCTTACAACTTATATAATGTCTTCTATTTTTAAGATTTTAAGTAATATTTTATTTGAATTACTCTCCATAAGGCTTTTCCTAATGCTGTTGAGTAATTCCCAAATATCATCTTGTTCTGATTTATCAACTTCCTTGATGAAATAATAATCATAAGTGCTATAAAGCCATCCCCATGTGTTGTCTTGGAAAGTACCATCGTCCAATTGATTAATGAAATGTATAACTATTGCTTTCCAGTCGTTTTTATCAATGGCAATGCAAGCATACACCTTTGTCGCTTTGCCTTCCTTGACTTTCTGTACGGCGTTGTAATGGCACTTATATGTATAGTTCATATCACCAAGCACAAACTTATCATTATCAATCTTTTTATAGTTGGATGCCACATAGTTGTAAATTTTCTTTTTGATTGACCGGATATATTTCTCCTTCATGCTTCCTCCTGCTCCAAAAACTTTATCATCGCGCAGCGGGTCATGGCGTGGGCTATATGGTCTTCATCATTCCTGCCTTGACCGTGAAAGAATATGTGTCTCATAGCGTGATCGTCGTGTTCCTTGATACTAAGTTTCTTCCACCCATCTGCGCCGTGTTCCTTCTCCCCCTCAAGTATCGTCTGTATGACGGTCTGTTTGGCAATCTCGCCCAATTTTTCATAGTCTGGATTCATGCCATTGTCCCATAAAAGTGGGAATTCATCTGCTGAGTTTTCCCTTGTCTCAAGTTCGATTATTTTATTGCTCATACATCCTCCTTATCTGAAGCCGTTTGACTGTCAGTCATTTTATAATCTCAAACATTGGCCTTAATTCAACCGCTGCTTTAGAAAATTTATCTATAACCCAATTCGGCAATACCTCCATAAGTTCATCTTGAAAGAACATAAACACTGTTAGGCTTAATCTCTTGCCTTTAAACCCGTATAGCGGATTAAACGCAAAATAGACGAACCCGCCAAATGAAATCTCTTTGATAATTTTTTCAGCCTTCATTTTCTTGATAAGCACCATACACTGTCTTTTGCTCATGCCAAGGATGCGACACATCTCAGTTAGTGTAATAGGCTTAATAAAGTTATTGCTACGATGTACAAGCAGTTGATTATCTTTTAATATGTAATGCTTCAATTCATGTATTCTGCCGCGTTCCGCCCATGTGAAACAATCCGGAAGCGGCTTGTCAACAAATGTCTTTACACTTGTCTTTTTGCTCCACCATAGATAACCGTTATCGTCAAATTGCAGGTCGATAAACTGTACCCTATCTTTTGCTTCACCTGTCACACGATCAATGTATCTGACTAATTTTTGCGCTCTCGCTGCCATAAAATCACCTACAATTTTTTTGTAATAAATGGTCAAAAACCTACATTTTTTTCGGAACAAAAATATAATCCTCAAATGCATTAATACTAGCGCTTTCAAGGATTACCATTTTATTGATTTGGTGCGTTTCGCCTATAGGTAGTTACGTAGTCAATTCCTTAACCCCTTATGAACCGTCCTATGAAGGAGGACATAAGACGGTCAAGGGCAAATGTTGGACTGAAAAAATTGCAAAAATTTAGGGAATCAATGCATGTGATTCGAACGCATGCACCTCGCAGCCTATCATCAGTAACATGAACTGCCTGAGGCTTAGTTACAATCAACCTTAAACCAACTCAGTCAGCATTGATTAACAGTTATTTACAGGATAAAAAAATATTCTGAAAATTTTGAGCGTTATGAAGGGGTAGTATATACACATGGCCGGGTGCCGTCCCCGGTGCCCCCACCCCCATCCAGATGCACCAGGCTGATCAGCTTAGCTACATCCTGCAACCACACCCATATAACCCTATAACATAGCACTGCAATATACCATATATGCATACAGACTGTAGGGTTAGACCTCGATATATGCCCCTAATTACACGAAACATTTATTTCGTGTAATTAGCTAATCCTCTATGACCTCTACATCTACTGCCAGTAGCGTTTCCAGCTCTTTGCGCTTGGATTGGATTGCTTGGATGTCGGCCTCGAGTTGAGGTAATTGGATATTATTGATCGTAATATTACCGGATTCGACAGATTTAGGAGGAATATACCCAGGCATCATATGTCTACTCCAAAAATCTGCTGCATTAACATTTGGGGGAATGTACATATCCTCTGCAATGTCTACTACGTCGCCGTCCTTGGTAACCTTTTGCTTGTACAGGGTAACGGTTTGACCGCAGGCAGCTGCAAACTGCTTATTAAGGAGCAAATCCCCTGCAGCTGTACGGGCGCGCGTGATTAACTCAGTTAATTCAGTGTATTCTTTTTTATAGCATATCCATGTAAACGGATGAATTCCCAATCTTTTACAGATACTCTTCTCGGTATTGCCCTGGCTAATCCATTCGTAGATGTCGTCAAATTTAGGTTTTACAATTGTTGGGTATAATTCCGGTCTGCCTGCTGTGTTGTTAGACGCAACAACAGGCATTATTGCTGTATCCATCCTTACTCACCTATCCTTTATATGCTCCCGCCATTTGTGTGGCTTTACAAACTATTTTATTGCAAAAAGTCCTATCTTTTATAAAACTTGTTGACAACTTGCGCAAATATTGATATGATTTGCACATAAACTTTGAAGGAGGCACCAAAATGAATGAAGTAATCGTAAATTGCTATTATAAAAGAGGTTCCCACGCCAATATAATTACTATCAAAGAAAATGGCGTAATCGATGTGGTAGAGCCTGTTGATAATCCTCATACCGTTGATGGCTTTAACTGTATTTTATCAGATGTATCGGATACCATAAAAGCCACTTTCAATGCAGAGCACAACAACTTCTTTTGGAGATTCACCAATAGTAAAAATGAGATTGCCCTAATCAAATCCGGCGCTATCCACCGCTCAAAGAATTTTATCACTAACGAACTGGAACCCGGGCTCTCCGTCGCAACTCATAGGGGATACAGTTGCCAGGGATACAATTACGGCTACAAAATCACCGGCACAATTATTAATTATGGCTCAGACGGTGAACCTGTACTTGATATCAAATCATTAAAGCCACTATCTAGGATGATGGCTACCAACGCTATCGACGCCGCATACTTACAGGAAAAGGGCAAACGCTTAGCAGAAAATCTCCCTAAACACAATTGGACAGAGGAACAATACAATCGCGGCTATGGCTGCGAAACAACCAGGGACGTAACATTCAATATAAAGGAGGAATAGACTTATGGCGATCAGGGGAAGGCAAAAACTCAAGGATGATGATATCCACGTAAAGACTACCAGAGAGCTTAAGGAGGCCGCAGTGACATTAGCAGAAAAAGAGGGACGTACCTTATCAAACTGGCTTGAAAAACTAATAAGGCAGGAAATTGAGAAGGCCTCTCAGAAATGAGAAGCCTTTTTTATACCCTCAGCCCACGTTCCCTTGCACACTCTCCACAGCTTATCAGCCTTGGCTTTGTTGTGCTTTGTTGTCCAGTCCTCTAGGAGCCATTGTAATACTTCTTCGCTCAATAAATTTAAGCATAAGAAAAGGACGGTAGAGCGTTCCCCGTCCACAGTATTGCAATACCGTCTTATACTTTTATAAAACAAAAGAGCCCTTTGTTAAGGCCCTTCCATTTCCCTTTCCCCTGAAGGGGCTTTCATACCCCTCACTTTGCGTAGTATACACCAGATTCCAAAATCGGATAATCACTGAAAAATGTACCTTCTTGATGTGACTTAAGTGCCCAATCAAGCCATTTTTGGGCATCTGCTCTTTTACTACATCCGATCAATCCACGGTCGCACCCGCAGACTACTAGCTTAGCACACCACTTATAAGGGGCAGACCCGCGTTCTCCAAGTGGATGATAGCAACTTCTTGATTCCAACATTTCAAAATCCCCTTTCAATCATTTCTTGAATCCATTGTACATCACTGTCAACGTCTTGTCAACTACTTTGTGAAAATATTTTTATTGCATTAGTTGACGGGTCGATGTATAATATATGAGAGGAGTTGATTACATGCCATTGTCAAAAGGTACCGTACAAATATCCGTTGTGCTTCCCAAAGAGGTCGTTGAGCATTTGGATAATATTGCTGAATCAAATTATTACACTAGGAGTCAGCAAGCAGCACGAATTATAATTGAGTATATCCAGCAGCAACTTAAAGAGGATTCCAGGTAGGAGTCCTTTTTCTTTGCATAAAAATAAGCCATCCATCCCGGACAGCTCAGCCTGATTACATTATATCAATACAGTATGCCTAACTACTGCCAACTTTGCACAAAAATAATATCAGCCATTTATGCGGCTTTGCAGGTTATTTTATGGACATTTGTATGAATATTTAAAAAGTGCATTGACATTGTAATTGCATTGATGTATAATGTAATTGTCGGCAGGCAATAAGCCCCGAACGTGGAGGATAAAAACATGTTATGTAATCATTGCGGCGCTACAATGACTGATGATGCAGGTAACTACGGATGCCCAAAATGCGGCAACTACGTAGAGGTAATGTCTACGGTACTTTACAAAACCAATCAGACCAAAGCATACCGTATGGATGAACAAGGCGAAGGATTTTCGCTTACGCCTTATAGCAGTAACAGCCCTTATTATGAGGGACACGATGATGGCGGCAAAGACTATATCCTGCCTGATGGCTACAGTGTAGGCACACTTGCCGACAACGAGCCTGCAATATTTGATGATAACAACAATTATTGTATCTTGTCAATTAAGTTCGGCAATCCAATTTTATTGAGTGACAAATCAGCAATGCTCAAAAAGGCTCGCTAGCAGATGGGCGGCCACGTGCCGCTAATGCGCTCCCGGATACCGGGAACCCGTCCAAAGTCGGGTAGCAGAGTTAAATTAATAATGGAGGCGAATTTTATGGCAAACGAAATTATCAGCGGCAAATACGGCCACAGCATCAGTTATGACGCAGGCTCAGATTGTGGAGCAGTGGCGGGGATGCATCTCACGGGCGGTGTGCCTGTAGTACATGGGGGCGTCAAATATGTGCGCTTTGAGACAAAGTTTGATGCTAAACTTTATGGGCAGACAGTACAAATAAAATATGAGGCACGTCCCGAGTTGGCGGCACTGGTTGCAGAGTATGAGGCCATACAGGCGCAGCTAAAGGCCGAGCGTGAGGCAAAGTGGGCGGCTAAGCAAGCAGGGCAGGCCACAATTGATAAGCCGCTGTTGGAGGCTATGTGGGCAAAGGTGGCAGAGCTCAGAGCGATAATCCCAGCAGATCATGTACGGGTGGATGTAAAGCAAACCGGAGATTTGGATGGAGATCCAATACTTGAGTACACAGTCGACGGCGTCAAACTCAGCTGGGACGATGTTAACCACATTGGCACCGCATCTGCAATCAGGCCGGGCGCACTTGGAGCATTTGCAGCAGAGTGGATATGCTCTATCAGCAAGGCAAAATTTGAGGAAATCAAGGCAGCACAGCAGACAGCGACAGACACTAAAAAAGCAGCAAAAGAAGCGCGGCAAAAAGAGCTTGCGGAAACCCCAATCCCGGCAGCAGCAGTCCAAGCATACAATTACTACCATGGGGACGCCAACAAGGCATGGGAAAATGAAGATGAATCTGCCTGGGCGTTAATTGAAAAATGGACGCCATATATCGAGGTTCAGCATGGCATGGACATTGAGAAAATGAAACATATGGCAGCAGAGGCAAGCAAAGAAGCAAGTTTTGGAATTAACGAAGAGTAAATGGAGGATATTATGGAAAAGAAAAAATACGTTCTTAATGCTTCACACAATTATAATCATGGATGTACGGACAGCGCAGTATATGAGGACAACGGAGACGGCACAGCAACGTGCATCCAGGCACATTCGTGTTCGTCCTGCTGGCAGGTAGGGCATGATCAGAATCATGTTTACGCCGAAGTCGGTGAGATTGTCAGTGTCGCAAGTTTATTATCTTGCGGCGATTTGGAGGAATGACAGTCCTCCATGCCTGCAATTCCCAGCCTTTACGTGGCGCAGGTATAAACGGAGCAATCCGGCTAATGGGATAAAAAGAAGGTGGTTTATCTGTCAGAGTTACAGCCAAAACAGATTTTGCACGATATCGGCAGACGTTACCCGCAGGCTTGGCAACAGTTTAAAATGTTCCGGGGCGGCAAGAGAGGCAAGTTTTGGCATTAATGAAGGTTAGTTTAAGCAAGCCGAACCCGGCGGCGAATCCGGGCAGGAAGGAAGGTATTGGAATGGATTTTCGAAAATGTAAGGAAGATGTACTTAACGGCGCAGATATCAAGACAATAGGAAGAGGTTGGAGCATCAGCAAGGAAACAAGTGAGCTTGGGCAGTTTTGGATAATCTCAGACGGAATGCACAACCACATTTACCCGCTCGACAAGTATCCAACTAAAGACAGCGCATGGGATAAATGGGAAAATGATTTAATGTAAGGAGGTCACACCATGAAAGACACTCAGCTCACTATCCGCATCAACAGCGATCTAAAGAAACAAGCCACAGCGATTGCAGAATCGCAAAGCCGGACGCTCGGAAATTTAATCGAATATCTGCTTAGGCAGGAAATAGAGAAGGCCTCTCAGAAATGAGAAGCCTTTTTTATACCCTCAGTCCGCGTTCCCGGGCAAACTCCCTGCAAACCTGATTCAGCCATCTGTATATCTGTCTGACGCTTGCCGGTATCTGTATCTCCGCGAAATGTACATTAGTCTCAATATCGCCCCATTCCAACTCATCCCAACAGTTTTTTTGATATACCATTTCAACGGCTTTGCGCGGATCTCTGCCGCATATAATTAGTGCTTTTTCTGCTGCGTCCAGGTCGGCTAATTCGGCGGCATGTTCCCGCAAAACCTTCTCTTTGTGCATCAGCGCGGCCTCAGTGGGGCAGCTTATGCCTGCCGATCTCTGCTGCTTTTTGTAATCCTCAACAAGCTTGTTTATGTATTTGTCTGCGCTGCCTTCCCGGGCAAGGAAGCGAAACGCCTGAGTTGCATATTCCCGGTACGGCTGTCTTTTGTTCATCCTCTCACCCCTCATCGTGTAGTCTTTTTACTGGCTTTTGTGGATGGTGACAGCCGCTTATCACATCGTAATATTGGCATCGTCCGATATCTTTGGCATCAAACTCCCGATCTTTTAAAAATTTGCCGTTGCAGCAATAGTCCGGCCTTGGACATATTTGCCGCAGAAATCTTGCGTTTGCCGTGGTCATCCCCTCACGCTCCTATCTCTTCAACTTCCACCTCAATACGCGCATTATATTTGTCTACATAAAATTCATGTGAGATTGATTTTACATACCTCTGGCTATCGTCCTTGATAACTCCGGCATTAACAAGCGCATCACATATGAGTTTGGTACCGCCTGCCGCTATGTTGTCGATATCGCGTCTGCTGTCCGGCTCATACCACTTTATCGTTATGTTCACCACTCCATAAGGCGGTAACTTTTTAGCAAGGTAGGCTATTACGTCGCCGTATTCGTGCTTCATTGCGGCATATGGCTGATATTTTCCCTTGCCGCATTTAGCAGCGCGGATGATTTCGTTCAGTCCAGGTAGTTTACCGGGAATGTCAAATTTCATTTTGTTCCACCTCCCGCAGTTCACATTTTGTCGGTGGGAAATCCGGAAGAATAAACTTATCCTTCTTTTTACAAAATGGCGCTCCACTTTTAAAAAAATACAGATGCTTACAGTCAGGACATGGCAACTTATTTTCTTCCGCCCGTCTCTCTGCTTCAAGGGCTTCTTCAAATAGACTCATTTCTCCCCACCTCCTGCCCCATCTACAAACAGCCACGGTTGATACTTTTTGGCGTGTGGACAATCTATACAACCGCAGCAGTTATACCCTGTACATCTATCTTTTTTCCAGTACGGGCATTCATCATATCTGTTGGCTGTATCTTCTGCCTTATCTATCTGCTCTAGGGCTTCATCTGCTTTCGCTCTTGCTATTGTCGGCCATCCACTTTTGTACAGTTCTATTGCTTCCCTTGCCTTTGCAATTGCCTCCTGCAGCCGTAATATCTTTGTAGCCTGCTGGTCTATCCATGTGCCACGTTGCCCTATCTCCTGCTGCTGTTCCTGTATTATCTGTTCTGCTGTGTTCCTATCTACTGTGAGTTGCTCATTCTCGTTTTGCAGGGCTTCTATGGTGTCAAGCAAATTATTTATATCGCATTGGTGCAATCCGTAACATTTGATGCCAAATCCCGTGTGCAAATTCCTTTTTAAGTCAATCAGGTTTTCCATAGTAACTTTCATCCCCTCACCCCTCCCCCAATAATGTCGCATTCTCTTTTATTGCCGCAATTTTTCGCCTTAATTCCTCACCCAACATGCCCCGCTTTGACTGCCATCCATGCACATAAGCAAGTCCTGTAATCTCGCCCAGTTCGTCCGTTAGTGCCTTCACGTATTGGTCATATGCCACCGTTAATGCATCCAACATTGCCCTGTATGCTGTTATGGTGTCAAGCATCTGCTTCACTTCTTCGCTTTTAATGTTGAATTCATATACCCCTATACTTGCTTTTCTTTTTATTTCTTCTAAAATCTCTTTACTTAGCATTTCAATTCTCCCCCTTCTCAAAGTAAAATTTACCATCCCACGGCTCAATCTTGATAATCCCGTAATCCTCCGCAACCTTGCAGATGTATATATCCCGCACCCTATCGTGTAAAGTTTTCAGCATATGCCGAAACATTTCTAAGTTGTGCGCCCGTTTGTAGTGATTACATCTGCGACAGGAAGGATTAAGATTAATAGGGCTATCTGCTACTTTTGGGTCGAAATATCGCCGTTTTGGGTCAATGTGATCAACTTGCATATCTTTAAAATTAATTTCCCTGCCGCAATAAGCACACCTGCCGCCGTATTTGTTGTATGCTGTAAATCGTGCTGATTTGGTCATTTTATTTCCTTCCCGCGCTATGTCCTTCTTATACGTATCTTTCATCATCTTCTGGTATTGGGTAATCATTTGGATTTCCGCAGTCCGGACAAATAACATGAGTTGCGTTACAGGTATGATGTATACCTGCTCCGTTTTCCTGTATAACAAAACCGTTATCATTACAAGTTTCACAATGAGTCATCCAATCACCTTCCTTCTCCTTTTCTATTTGCCGCACTAATCCATCACATATACTTCCATCTGTTTAACCCTGCCGAACTCAAAACACGCCTTCGCTGTCCGCATGTAGATGTCCAAATGCCCGTTTGTAATATCCTTACCCCTGTCCATTACCGTAAATGTTCTGTCGAAGTAGGGTATGTACACTTTCTGCCCGATTTTCAGTTCCGGCCCTGCTGCAATAAATCCATCCTGTACATATTCGCCGCTCGCCGTTATGCCATATTCGGGGTCGTCGGGGGCTTTATTGCAGGAGCCCTCCCAGTACGCCGTTACCTCCATGATTCTGCGTTCGCCGCGTTCGCCTGAGCGGTCAGCCTTATCTTGTTTACTCTCCTGCAACAATCGCACCTGTGCGGTTAATTGGTCGAGTTGTGCGGATAGGAGTGTGTTTTCTTTGTTAATTATGTCTACCGTATCTGTAAGGCTCAAAATTGCCCATTGCTTATTTTTTAATATAGTTTCACATTTGCGACTAGTTTCATGGCTATACGCCGACAGGACAAGCCCCACAACACAACACAAAAGTATAAGCCAATCTCTGCGTTTCATTTGGTGACCTCCTGAACATACTCATACAATTGACTAATTGTATCTAAAATCTTATCTGACCACATATGGACAGGGCTTCTTTCTCCCTTACGCGGCTGCCCGACTACAACATTTGCTATGCCCATTCCAACCCCATAAGCCCAATCGGCGTGCGAGTCGTTTCCACATGGAAGCAATAAAATTATAAAGTCAGCCCTGTGTATGGCATGGCGATTTTCTATGATTGCATCTTGCCATTCTCGTCTTACTATGTACTTACTGTAAATGTGCTTTTCAGGGTCGAATTCTTCCGGGAATTTCTCAGGCGGTATTTCTGGTGTTTTACGGCATTTCGGGTCTGTGAAGTCATAAACCTCATGTCCCATTTCGCGAAGCTTAACAGCCATTTCTCTGACCTGTATTCTGTTTTTCCATGATGAACTGATATAAATATTCATTTCTCTCCCCTTTCTGCGGATGAAGGCCTCCGCGTGTATCTGCCAGATACTTTAATTCTACTTTTGGAGGTGTTTCCACCACCTTTGTTTATATTCTCAGCCTGCCTTCCCGGCGTGAGTTCAAATTCTAAAAATAACGATCATACTTGGGAATGGTGCGCCGTGCTTTGCTCCCTCAAATTTGATCCGCCCCTTTAAAAGTAAAAAAGCATAATTTTTGTAAACATATTTGTGAAACCAAATTGTATCTGTTCTGGCTGGCAACAAGGCAAACACAACGCAATTTCCTGTTTGACATTCTTCGTGTGCCTTTTTAATCCACTTCCCGGTTTCTGTCCTACCGTAAGGCGGATTCATCCAACATATTTCATTTTGCCAGCTTTGTTTTAATCCATCCTGCTCTTTAGTAAAATACCGTTCACACTTAGCATTTTCAGGCGTTGCGCAAACATCAAGCGTAAATTTCCCATATTCGTTTTCAAGATCTCTAATTAAATTTATGGGCGTACCCCAATCCTCTTTGTTACTGCTAAACATTAATTTTGTGTTCACATCCTCACACCCCTTTCTAATCCCATTCCTGCCCTTCCAATTCACTTTTTGCCAGTTCCAGATATTCTATAACCCATTCATGCGGTACGGGCTTATTTGCTGAATTGTAGCGCGCTATTGCTTTAACCAGTTCCGTCCTGCGTATTTCATCCCACATTTTACGGGGCATTATGCCGATTGGCGGCTTTTGCATGGTATCACCTCACACCTTGTATAATTTGTCTATGTCACTATCGCTGTAGCTGCGCTGTTGAAAGTTGCCAGCTTGGGGCATTTTAGATTGCTGTGGTTGATTTGGCCTGTCTTTTTGCAGTAGTAATGTGTCAAACTTTTCCCGGAGTTTCCCGGCTGACAATATATTAGATTTCCAAAAACTGTCTTTTTGGCTGAATTCCATCACAGTAAATATCTGTTCATGCGTCCTTTTGTCTATCCGGGTCATTCGCTCAAATTCAATTGCCCACATCGAAATATCGGTTGGAGTTTTTGCTCCCGGGTTATTTGCCAAGATAAGTGATTTTAATTTTTCAGCCATCTGAACGTGTTCGGATGAATATAATATCTTTACTTCTTTATTCTTATCATTCTTATTATTGTTCCGCATCTGTTCCAACAGTGTTCCAACAGTGTTCTTTCTCTGTTCTATGCTATCTTCTTTAAATCGCTCAAACCCTTGATATTCCTCGTAGTTGCAGACTGTGAATAGTGTTCCTAGTTCTGTGTCTGTTTTTCCAACCCTTCTTTCCTCCACCAGTTCATCAATCGCCCTTGAAATTTGAGAGAGAGAATATTGTTTTACGGCATGATTTTCAATGTACTCCAAACCTTCTTGAAGTTTTCTATAAGATTTTAAAAATTGGCCACGGTTTATATGTATGCCCCCATAGTCTTTTCCTTTTTCCAGATAAACCGCATTCCCGTATATATAAAAGAATAATCTGAATTTTAAAACGTTCTTCCAGACTGGATTATTAAAAATCTCCCGGTCTGTTTGAAATACTCCGTCACTCACTCAACCACCTTCTTGTGTCTTGTTTTGTGGCATTTCTCGCACAAAGTTATACCGTTTTTCAAATCAAGCCGCCCGCAAATGGGCGGCTTTTTCCATATTGGTTTTTCAAGGAGCTTCCTATAAAGCTTTATCCAGCCATCAACCATTGCCTCACCGCCTACAATTCTGAATAGTGCAATATCCTTGTAACCTTCTTTGTTTCCCTGCAATACCGGCATTTCTCACACCTTACAGGCTGTACAATTCTGTTCTTAACCTCCAAGATATGCGGCGTATAGAATTCAACCATTTCAAGCGCATAATTCAACTCATCATTATTGAAAAACAAGATAGCCTTGTCTGGTACTTCCTCTTTGCTTACCGCGACAACTAAAGGCGATAGTCTGTTTTCCCTGCCAGATGCAAGCCTTTCAAGCTCGCAATATACCGCCATTTGCCCGATATACCCGTATGCCTCTACCCAGTGCTCATACCGCCTTGTAGTCTCGTTAAAAACCCTTTCAGACAGGTTGCGGGTAGTTTTAAGGTCAACAATTCTTTGCTTCTCAATATTCAAAACGTCAATCTTGCATTTCCACATACACCCAGCAAATTCAGCGGTTATGATTTTTTCCTTCTCACCTTCAAGTGCTGCCATACACCATTCATCATTTTTCAAAGTCTCAATCATGGTATCTGCTATTTTGTAAGTTGATTTTAATTGCCCCTTTGTTGCGCCTTGAGAGGAAAACAATTCTTGATGTTCAGCCTTGAATTTGTCGAGTGTTCCCTCGTTCCATGAATGTACATAGCTTCCCATCAGAAGCGCATCGCTCTCAGGCTCCTGCCACCCTCCCCACAACTTAGCCATTGCCTGAGCCTCACATCCGCCTAATTCGGGAATGAATGACTTATATTGCGAATAACTCATATACTCTTGGCTGGCTTCGTCGGAATAGTAGTTTTCAGCCGTAAGCTGCAGCATCACTTACCACCCGCCGATTCCTTTTTAATGTCCACAAATATATCTTGTTGTACTGGATTACCAGATTTGCTCTTCAACTCTTGTTCCATCTTCTCCACACCTTCAGGCTTCGCCGTAGATGGTTCAAAATATTCCTCTTTCTTTGCAACCCCATCTTTAATAGCTGTATGAACCTTTGTAAGCTTTAACCCATCCTTTTCAGTAAACAGATCGAGTTTATAGCCCATATACTTTTCAATCATTTCTTTGGACACGCCTTGATCTTTAAATTTATCCAGTAATTTTCTAAGACGGTCAATGAGAGGTTCGGGGTTATTATTTGTCAGCGTTTTTTCGCACTGTTCAACTGCTTCCTCAATAACCCATGCAGGGATAACAGCCATGATGCAAGCCCTTTTTCTTCTCGCACCTTCATTGGCAACCTTCTCATAAATATCTCTATTGTCCGTTAAGGTCTTTGCGCCCTGCTTTGTGTCCCGGATATGCTTCACTGTGAATATTTTTTCATCATAAGCATTGGTTTCTATGTCCCAGGCGTATGACATAGCCTTGCTTTCGCCCTGAGAATTATCCAACTCAATAACGCCGCATTTCATATTGCCCCAACTCTGTAGGAGGACTTCTGCCAGCCTTATTGATGGACCTGTCACCTTGGTTCCACCCCTCGGATATTCATACATAGCAATGTCTGCAAGCGCCTTCCTGCTGCAAGCCGTTTTAATCCTGTTCATAGCGGCTATTTCGTCCCTAGGAAACTGTTTAGCCATAAATACCATAGCCTGTATTTCCTGCATCCTCTGCCCCTTCATAGCCGTTGCAAGGGTAGTCTCGTTGCTCTGCTGCTGCAATGTCATTTCAAAATCACTCATTTCCTTTTCTCCCCTCTATTATGTAACTTGCTTCCATATCTGCCGTATGCAGTGCAACTATTCCCGGCATCAGATCAAATGCCGTGCTCAATGAATAGTTTGGCGTACTGCCCTCTGAAAATCCCATGTGCCACCGGATTGCATACTTCTCAAAATCCGTCAGTTTAATAAACTCCATAAGCATCATGCAGGATTTTTCACCATGGCCTAGCGGCAACTTATCGTCAACTTCCCATATCTCTTTTGCCACCCATTGACCATTTTCTTTAACGTTCCGGCTACCATTCTTGTAAAAGTTAGCCTTGCAAATATCATGTAGCAACCCGCAGATTGTCAAAGTATCTTCCGGCAGATTCAGCTTGAAAACCTTATTCTTGTGGCAAAATATCTGATAAACATTCATGGAATGATCTGCAAGCCCACCTTCGTTGCAGGAGTGATATTTTGTGCTTGCAGGAGCGGTGAAGAAGTCGCTTGATTCAAGAAATTCAATGACTTTTTCAATCCCCTCCCTACCTGTTGACCTCAGTAATTCAATAATTTTATAATTCATGTTTTTTCCTCCAATATCATCTTTCTTACTACAATGTGGCTGTCGTGCCTTCCAACTCCCGTGAGCGTTCTATACGCTAAATACGCCGCCTCAATGCCTCCAGAAAGATAAGATTCCATTACTCGTTCCTTTATGTCTACTACGGCGTATTTGCCGTGGCGGTTGTTGACTAGGATAATGCCTAGAAATTTCATTGTGTGACCTCCAATTCTTCATCTATTTCAACAGTTCTTTCTTCCTCACTGTAATCCGAGCATTCTCCACCAGTATTTTCTATGCAAGCCGTCTTATCGTTTAACCTGCCTCTTCGGCTACAAAACTGTACATCTCTTGGGTTACGTCCTCCATCAGTCCATACTTCTCCGCGTTCCCAATATGCAAATACATTGTGGCAATTTTTTAATGTACAGTGTACAAAGTGACCTTTTGTGTGGTCTAAATGTTTACAACAACTAAAAGTTACCTTATCCATCTTTCTACCTCCCTAAAATTAATTTGCCCCTGCTGTATTTGCCCGCTAAAGCTACATGGCCGCTTTTGACAGCGAAATAAAGAGGGGCAAAAGGTTTACTCAAACTTTGCCTTTAAACTTTCATATTTTTTTCTGTCAGCTTTTTCCTTTACAGCTTCAATGTCGATTTCCTCAATTGATTTGACACGTTGTCCTTCCATCAAGTCATAGTCGAAAGCCCATATTGAAAAATATTCCTTATTGCCAGGCTCGCCTATCTTAATTTCAATACCTCTTCTGCCTTCCTTGACCCATTTCTTAGCGGCTTCAATCATTCCCTCTCTCCCCTCTTGCGCTATCCCGCGCCATATGCTAATATGTAAGTGTTCCTTTGCCGCGTAAAGCGGCTTTCTTTATGCCTTGATAATTTCAACTTCTGAATCGAACATATAGCGCCAAACTTTGCATCCTTTAAGTGGCCTTATAAATATTTCTTCACCACTTAAACGGTTTGAGTTGTATACAGATTCTTTGCGTTCATTTTCGCTTAAATCCTTGAACCGCTTTGCTGTTAAAATTTTGCCAGTATCCAATACTTTTACTTTCAACCCTATCCCTCCTTTCATCCCTCAATGAACCACCTGTTATCTTTGACTATTTCATGAATAGTACCGGGATGCATATGGCCTATCATGCGCATTGCATTTTCTACAGTTACATACTCACCCCATGATTCGTGCTTAATGCGGTTCCATTGTGTTGCCGCCTCCATGAAGCTGACAGGCTGTGGGATTTCTTCAAGGATGGTGCGCGAATTTATGTGTGCATAAAAAAATGGTGGTTCGTCACACTCTAGTTCCCCATTTTTAACCCTTGCTGTTTTATATACTCTTCCGGTTCTATCACAAAGTGTGTCTGTAACCTTGTACCTCTTCCCCTTATACTTCTGCGGCTCTTTCCGTGCCAGCTCCATCAATGCGCTTGCAAACATTTTGCCTTCCTCCTTCGCTAACCCCTCAAACATTTCGTCTGTCCAGTTCATAAGGTCACCAGCTATGTTGTATTTGCCGCTGCCTGTAATTTTTTCAATAACAACATTTTTGCCGCGGAATGCTGCCATTGAATCCACAAAACTATCATGTTCCCCTGTTTCGTTATAATACCTTCTGTCCAACTCCAAATCGCTTCTTACCTTCACCATGTCGCCAACTTCGTATTTCATCCTTCCTTCTCCTTCCTCCGCGTCAATCCGCGTAATTCATGCCCAATCTGCTTAATCTCTGCCTTGTTGTCGTATACAAAGTCTATTCCTGTGCAATCTACAGGCTCCTGCGCCTTCTGTTTCTGTTCAGCCTCCCGCTCGTCGCATGCCTCGTTAATTTTCAGCGCCAGCGCACCAAATAAGAGGCCGATAATTTCAATGATGAACAGTATGCCGAAACAGATTAACAGCCTTGCAAATGGCGGATATGCGCCCCAGTTCATAAGGTTACCTCACTATCCATCCTGCGGAACTTTTGTCTGCAATTGCGTTCGTCCTTATGTTTCCAGAGCCATTTCATGCAGTTAAAGTAATATTTAATCAGTGCCATCTTGACCCCTCCTATAATCCGTTATATAGCCGATACGCTGCCTCTTTGCGCTGATTCTTCGGTGTTTTAAATAGTCTCATTGCAATGTACCTCTTGAAGCCGTACAACTCGATTTGAGCCCTTCGCCACGCCTGTTGAATCCCGTTGTTGCCGTTCCTATTTTTTATGAATTGACGTGAAAATTTGCGTGATGTGACCGGTATTACCGGCTGTGGATTTCTGTGATTGCCCTTCATACATTTACCTCCTATAAATTTATTTAGCCTTTCGGCTGAGAGTTCCCGCAGCACCTTTTAAACTAGTATTAATCGAGTGCCGTCTAATGTATTATCATTAGCAAAGGAGTGTACTCACAACATCGCCTTGGTGGAAGATATGAGGTTGGCTACTCACGTTCTCCCATATAGGCGGGATAATCTCGCA
>Ga0172381_10002226_pt1 | contig 21722 bp, 27 predicted proteins | sample Leawel6488metaG_FD_119754 | JGI IMG/M metagenome (GOLD analysis project Ga0172381, IMG submission 119754) | Leachate microbial communities from a municipal landfill in Southern Ontario, Canada - Leachate well 64-88 metaG | ecosystem: Engineered > Solid waste > Landfill > Unclassified | place...
AAATTCAGCTCCTCGATAAAGCGAATTTTGTTCAATAAGTTCAAGAATAGTTTCAGCAGCATCAAGAGTTAATTCTTCTAATGAGCGTTTAAAAACTTCCTTTGAAGTTCGTATTTCTCCAAGAAATGTATCTAAAGTTTTAGCACCATTGTGTTTAAAATTATCTGAAAATTTATAATACAAATGATTCCAAACTTTTACTGTGCTATCTTCAAGCAATTGTTTATTTGTGTTTGTCTCAAAAAGTTGCTGAAAACGAAAAATATTTGAAATTTCTTTTTCCATTATATATGAAGATAATGCTTCAGTAACTTCCTTGAAAGGTGTTTCTAGATTTGGTACATCCCAAATAGAAATAAGTTCATTATTTTCACTTATTGCTACTATTCCGCCATAATGCTTAATAAATGATTTACAACAATTGCAATCATATTCTCTTCTTTCCTTATAAATTTCATTATAACCTTTTGGAAAACTATCAAGATAAAGATTCCAAAATTCATCTTTATCTATATCTACTTTAAAAAGTGATGTCTTTTCCATGTTTGCAATATGGTTTTGAAATTGTTTTTTAAACTCAATAAAATTCATTTTTATTTCTCCTTATATTATAATATAATAAATATTTTTGAATTTTTATTCATAAATTTCTACTTCTATACTATTATTAAAAAAAATTTAATTTTCGTGTATTTAGCTTCCCTATTTAAATATAATTTAAGCTTCTATTAATTATTTCTTTATATTCATCATCAACATCTAATTTTTGGATATACTTAAAAAGTTTTTCAACCGCTATTTCTCTTTTTTCTTTTTTTAATTTATATTCCTTAGTATTTTGACATTCGGAATAAATTTCTTCTTTCATAAAATTTGGTGAAAAATGAATATGACAATGACATTCAAATTTAATAAATTCATTCCAACTTCCATTAGAATGTTGTGAACTTTGTTCTATTGCTTTAACTTTTGCCCCACAATAGGGACATTTTTCATAATTTAGATGTTGTAGTTTCATTTTCTATCTCCTATTTATAAATCTCAACTTCTATATCATTATTAAAAAACTTAATTCCCATATCTTTAGCTTCTCCATATCCTTCAATAAAATTATATTGATCAGCAATTCCTCTAGCATAAAGTTGAGCTAAATGCTCAATATGATCGTCTATAGTGTAGAATGGATAGAAATATCTTCTGAATTCTTTCATAAAATGTTTAGTAAATTTTGATTCATCAACTTCTACTTCAACCCATTGTCTTACTTCGACTAATTTTTTCATTTTATTTTCTCCTTAAAACCCATTATTGTTTAGTTCTCCCTACCCACAATTTGCTTCTTCTGCTATGTTATGAGTCCAAGTAGGCTTAACTCCACTATCATATAATTTAATTGCAATTGGATGTGATCTAATATAATTAACTTCCCTTTTTTGATTCATTTTTTACCACTCTATAATGTAGCATTCAGTATTATTGAAAGATAAATTCAATACGTCATATTCATCTTTTAATTTTATCTTAATATCAGGATCTAATAATAAACCATTTGGTGCTAATATTTTAATTTCTTTTTCTTGATCATATTTTTCTAATTTTTTAATAAAATCTCTTACTTTCATTTCATACCTCTTTTTACAACTAGATAATTTTCTATCCTAATTATTTAACCAAAAAATAATTAACGATCTGAAAAACTTCAACTCTTTATTTGCATAACTACTTATTATTAAGATTTTTAACATTTTATGCTATATTAAAATCTGTTATAAATGTCTGCATAAATTTATCACTTGTATTTCTTATTTTCTGTATGTTCTTCATTCTTATGTATTAATTTACATCCTTCAATATGGCAAAAATCATCTATTCTACAATCATAACATACAGTAAGATTCGGGCAATGTTTTTGTACAATTGCGTAAAATTCATTTCCAAATTTATCATAGGCTTCATTTAAAATATGAGTGAGTATTTTTGAATTTGGGTGCATAACTATTGGACAATTGTTACAATTTTCATCACATAATTTTGTTCTATCCATTTTTTACTCCTTGATAATTATTTAATTGGTTCACAAAAATAATTAATTGTATTATCCCCTTCATGATCCTTAATCATTTTTCCATCAAAACCAAATCTTTTTAATGACCCGTTTATTTTAAAAGATATTTTATTTATTTTTACTATACGATCAATCCCACTTTCATTCAAATCAGGAAATTCTGGTTCAGAATAATAAAATTTAACTAATTGACCTATTTTAAGATTAGCTTTATTAAATAAATTTTTTTTCATTTTATTTTCTCCTTACATAAATAATATGTAAAACTTCCTGAAAAAATAACAGGAAGTTTTTAATTTCTTATGAAAAATTTCTATTGGTTGCAAACGCCTGCATTATCGTCCAAAGTTCCTTGTTTATGTTCAAGTCACGAACAATATTCTTGATTTGTCGAGTTGACCTGTTTCTTACCTTTCCGGTTTTTTCTGAAACTGCTTGATATTTCAAACCTCCCTTAGTAATTGATTCTTGAATTCGATTAAAAACATGCCACAAGTCATTTCCTTCATCCTGCGGCCTCCTTGCTTCAAGCAAAAGTTCCGGATTAACTTGCGATTCTTCGCCCCAATGTGCATTCTTTGCAATATAAGCAAACTTGTTTTGTTCAACTTCTGTAAGTTCAATTGTCTTATAAAGTTCAACTTTTCTTGATAACTTTGAAAACTGCTTTATTGCTACTTTTACAAGATTTTCAATTTCTTCAAAAGTAAAATTAATATGCTTATGATTAAAACTCATAAATTCAGAATCAACAGTTACACACTGATTCTCACAAAAACAACGATAAAGTCCCATATTCATTTGAACAGGAAAAGTTCTATCATGTGATCCATGATAAACTATTTCTTCAATATATTCATCAACTTCAAGTCTTCCTTCTTTCTTGGCAAATCGTATTGTATGTTTTCCATACTTATTTGACTTCTTACTTTTTACTTGATTAGCAAAAACCGGTTTCCATCCAAATTGTGCAAAGTGGTCAATTATCTTATAAGTAGGAACAAAGGTATAGCGATTAGATGTATCTGGGTGAGCATTTGTAGAAAAAGCGGCTGGAACTTTTTTCTGAAGTTCCTCTGTCGTTAAAAATCTTCTTTCATTCATATTGTTATTCTCCTTTTTTAAATTGTTTATATATTATAAAATGGTTTAATATCCTCTTTATAAGATATTAAATCATTTTCAATCGCTAAAATAACAAGTTCTTTATCAGTTAATTCTCTCCATTCTTCTTGATTTACTATGTTTTTTCTTAATACCTGATCAGTTAAATAATCAAGACAAAAGATATCAAAAAAAGTAACATTATCCATGTCTAAAACTATTTGTTTTAATTCTTTTTTTGTCATTTTCTTCTCCTTTTTTAAATTCAATAATAATATAATAAACTTTTAAATAAAAGTAAACAACTTTTTATTAAAAAGTTTATTTTTTTATTAATTTTTCAAAAGCAACTAATTTTCCTGCAAACCCTATTGGTTCAGGAATACTTTTATAAATAATATTTAATTGATTTTCAATATCTTTTCTATTCTCCTTTATAGCAATATTGGTTAAATACAGCAAATTATCTTTAAAATTAGATAAAATTTTTTCAAAATTGTCACTAACTTTTACTAATTGTACAATTTCTTTTTTATAGGTATCTAAAAAAGATTCTTCTTTAAATTTTTTTAAAGATTCTATATAATCAATCCATTTTCTTTGCACATTTTCAAAATTATTGGGTTTATCAGGATCACCAAATTTCATTAAAAAAGAATTAAAATTAGTTTTTAATTTATTTTTTAAAGTTTTTAATAATTCTTTACTTTGTTTAATATTCCCAAAATGTCTTGCATTTATGTAATTAAGCACTATCCCTGCATTTTTAAACTCTTCTAAATTTTTTGTCTTCTCATATTTTTGATATTTTTTCATAAACCTCTTCTCATATTTTTGATATTTTTTCATAAATCTCTTCTAAAAATCCCTTCCTTTAAGATATGATAATTTAAATTATATTTATCCACATAGCTACAGATAATTCTTTTTCTGATAAAGATTCATAAGCATCAGTCATTGAAGGAATATAATATTCTGCTATATAACTAAATTTAACTTTTTGACCTTGATTAGCTTTTATTAATTGAGAATAAGCAATTTTAATATCATTCTTATTAAAAGAGAAAATCCCTTTTTTATCTTTAAATTTCATATCAAGTTTCCCATTAGAGCAAAAATATAAACCAAAACCATTTTCATCTTTATAAAGAACACTTTCTTGATCATATTTTTTTCCTAAAACAAGACATTCTTTAAAAGTTATTCTGGGAATAAACCAACTTTTTTCTTCTACCATTGTTTCTTTATTAGTTTTAATATCTTTATAAGTATATCCAGATTTTTGTTCAATTATTCCATAACCTTTACTTTTTAATTCTTTTCCAAGTTGATTATGACGTTCTTCATTTTTTTCTTCGGAATATAAATCTTGTCTATATGCAGATATTACCCCAAAAGATCTTGTAGAGTCAGTTACATGTTGCCATATTCTACTTAAAGAAGTTTCATTAAAAAATTTTTTATACATTTTTCTTTTTCCTCCTTTTGAAAAATCAAGTAAAAATCTTTTTGTAGGAATTTTTTCATTCTCATTTAAATATAATACATCTTTTGATAAGTCAGAAACATTATATTGTAAAATTTTCATAGGTGTATCAATTTTAACATTTGAATAGGGGCCTTCCCCCTGTTTAATTATATAAGATGACCAACTTTGCAAAGCATCTTTAATTTTATTATTTAAATTAGGTACATTAATTGACCAATAATCAGGCCTATTATATTTTCTTATTCGTATCCATCCTTTTTTAATTAAGGATAAAATAATTTCTTCTCTTGCGTTTCCCTCAGAACCCAATTTTTCATTGTACTTGTTGTAAATATCTTGAATCATGTTTTTTGTATATCCAAAATATGTAGGATTTTTTATTATTTGACCTATATGGGTATCTTTATTTGTAATAAATTTTACTTTACCCTGAGGTGAAATCCAAAATGCTTGATCTTTTATCAATTTATAATCCCCTTTAAATATTATTTATTAGTAATATAAATTCTAAAATAATAACTTTATAAAATTAGTAATTTCTTGTCCAAATTGTTTTACACAAAAATCATTTAAAGACCCATTTTCTTCTTCATTATAACCATATTTTTCTTTACAAAAATTTTCAAAAAGAAATATGTCTAATATAAATTTTTTTGACCTTATTGATAAAAATTTATCACAAAATTTTTCTAATTTTTCTTCTGTTTTTTTATTAAATTTTAATACTTGAACTTGATTTAATTTTTCAATATAAAACATTTTATTTCTCCTTACATTAATAATTTTATGTTAGATAATGTTAATTGCAAATTTGTATTATATAATTCTTTTACTTCTTTTAATGGAATATTCATTTCTTCAGATGCTTCTTCTGGGGATTTTATCCAATTATTAAGTCTTCCCGCTTCTATATTTAATTTTTTTATAAATTTTTTATTAAATTTACAATGAATATTTCCATTTTTATATGCTTTAATATTCATTAAAATCCCATCATTGTCAAGATAAAAAATATTTTCTTTTCCAGGTTCCCAATCAAATCTATAAGAATTTTCTTTTGTTGTAAATCCTAAATTTAAAGCAATAGTGATTATATCGTTTATATGGTCATGGGTGCTCTTGTTTAAATTGTTCTCATAATCGTAGCTCCAACATCCATCTGATTTAAAATTATTACGACCGATGAAAACACAACGATAATCAAGCATGTATTTTTCATGTTTATCATGATATTTATTATATCTCCATCCATCTTCTATAAAATGGGAATTTGATTTATAATTTTTTATATTATCTCGATCAGACATCCACTTATAAACTTCTAATAATTGTTTATCAAAATATTCATTTGCATTTTTTAATACCCAAATAACAATTGCGTATGCATTAGAAGCAGTATAGTCTACATTAGTATTTTCATTTAATTTTTCTAATAGTTTTTCTCTACTGTTTTTTGTTAATCTATCTGTAATAGTTTTTAAATTATCAAATAATTCTTTCCAATACAAATGTTTTAATCCTTCAATTTTTAATTTTAATCCTTCTTTTAAAGCTCGAAGATTAACCCCAAGTTCTTTTAAAATTTGAAAATCTAATTTTTCAATTGCACGATAATTATTTAATAAATTATCCATATCATTAAGATATAATTCTTCTAATCGTTCAATTAAATTTTGACCTTTTATTAAATTATCTTTAATACTTTTTTTCTTAAAAATTTCTTGAGTATAATTTGGTATTTCATCGATATTAGTTTCTATTTTAAATGTAGTATCAAACCAAATATCAAAAGGATCAGTTATTATTTCATTTCTTCCACATTCTAAAGATATTTTAATAATATCAACTTTTGCTCTTGCTTGTCTTTCTGCATTTAAAAAATCAAAAGAATTTAAAATTTTATATTCTCCTTTTCTTTTTTTAATAGTATATAAAATTTCTTTTTCTTTCTTCCATCTTTCTGGAATAACAAGATATATATTTTTTGCATTCGCTTCAGAAATAATTTTTATAACCCATTCTTTATATTCTGAATATGGTGGATTACAAAAAATAATATCTACTTTCTTATCCATTAAAGTTTGCTGATAAAAATCTGTTCCAACAATAAATATATCTGAAGGCATAGCATTAATAAGTATTTCTGATTTTTCAATTGCAAATTTTGTAATATTTATATCATAATCTTTTTGATATTCATCTTTAGGATTTATTTCTTCAAGCAACTTAAAAAAATTCCCATTCCCTGCGCCTATATCTAAAATAGAATATCTATTAGAATATACATAAAATAAATTTTTTGCAATTACTTCTACAATTTCTTTTGTTGTAGGATAAAATTCAAAATCTTGATTATTTTCTTTTAAATTTTTTATTAATTCTTTCATTTAAATCCCTCTAATTTTTTAATAGTTTCAATATAACGAAAAGAATAAATGTAGAAATTTTATTTATTATACTTTATTTTTGATATTTCAGCATAATACATTTGTCTTTGAACTCCCTTACAATTATTAATTTTATTTAACCAATACATTATTTTTATTTGTTTAATTAAATTTTTCATTTGTTTTCTCCTTTTTTAATTATTTTTAACTTATATATACAATATATAAAATGATTATAAGTATGTCAAGAAAAAAATTAAAAAAATAGAGAAAAAAATTAAAAAAATTGTTGACAATATTTTAATTTTTTCTTATTATATTAGTAGAGTTAATAATTAAAAAAGGAGAAACAAAAAAATGATAAAAAAAGGACAAAAAGTTTATAGTGTACTTTATGGGGGGCGTTATGGGCATGTTGTTAATATTCGAGGTAATCAAAATCCCGATTCTTGCGCAAATATTGGAAATATGGGAGTTACAGGGGGAAATGCTAATTTTGAAATTATTTTCAATAATGGGAATAAATCAATTATCCCAGAAGCCCTTCTTCTAAAAAGCGTTCAATGGAAAGTTCTTGATGAAATAATAAATGAAGAAGAAATTAAAAATTTATACTTATTTTATGAAGAAACTATGGAAAAAGAAAGAAAGAAAAAAGAAAGAGAGGGAGAAGAAAAAGAAAAATTAATGTATAAACTTTTAAAAGAATATAATTATCTTGAACAAGGAAATGATTGTTCAGGAACTCTTGCAAATAAAAATATCAGAAAAGAACTTAAAAAAGCTTTTCCTGAAATTAAATTTTCAATAAGAAAAATACATTATGGATCAATTACAATTTCTTATAATGATGGTATTCCTGAAAAAGATGTAGAAACAATCGTTTTAAAATATGAAGAAGGGAATTTTAATGGAATGGAAGATATTTATGAATATAATAATAATGTTTTTCCAAAACTTTTTGGAGGAGCAAAATATATTTTTATAGAAAGAACAATAAGTGAAGAAAATCGTAAAAAAATTATTGATGAACTTTCAGAGAGTTATGGAATTGATTTTAATGATGAACAAGCAGTTTATAATAAATTTAAAGATTATTCTTATAGAAATAGAAAAATTTATGAAAAACTTCGAGAAAGAACTTTTTAATATATTTTTTATTTTTAATTATAAAAACTACAAGAAATATCTTGTAGTTTTTTAAATATTTATTTGTTCAATTGCTTTATTTAAATCAGATAAATAAAACCCACCAAATTTTTCTAATTGGGCAATAATCGAAATCCCTATATAATTTTTTAAAGGTTCTTTAATTAGTTTCATACCTTTTTTAAATAAAATATTAGAAAATTCTTTTGCTTCTGAAGAACCCTCTTTATAATAATTATTATTATCAATAATAATAAAATCATTTTTAAATAAACTTTGAAATTTACCAATATTTTTTTGAACCATTTTCCACATATCTATTACTAACTTTTCATCTACAGTCCTAACTCTATTTGCATTACGTTCAAGAGCAACTTCTAATGAAGTATTTATAAATATCATTGATATATCATAACCTGTTTTTTTTAATGCTAAAGCCTGATTTTTTATTTTATCATAATCTCTCCCTGTTCCATCAATAATTATAGGCAGCATACTATTTATATAATTTCCAATTTGTGTACTAGCTAACTGTTTTGCAAAAAGACGCAATTCAAATTGCTTTTTATATATATCTTTATTTTTAATATCTATTACCATAGGTAAATTTGATTTAAGTAATAATTTTTCAAAAAATTTATCACTATTTACAACTTTTATTCCAAAAGGAGAAATATAATCCTTTTTATCTATTCCAAACATTAATTGTGAAATAATAGATTTACCTGATCCAGGACCCCCCAGCCATGAATACAGATTTAAATAAATATTTATCATGAATACTTTCAAAAAATTTTTTATTTTCTGCAAAAACTTTTTGGGATTGTGCCGCTGAAATATTAGGATTTTTACCTTTTATTATTTTATTCACATAATCCTTAATTTCTTTTGAAGGATTTTTTATATACCATGTAATTTTTCTTTGTACATCTATATGTGCGATTTTTTCATAATCCCCATGAATTTCTTTAGCTCTATTCCAAACAGTAATACCATTGCCTAAATGACCATGACCTAAATCTATTTTTTCTTCATATCTCTGATATTTTTTCATAAAACCTCTTCCAAAAAATAATAATAATTATTAGTATTTTTTTTAAAAAAGTGTCTTTTTTTTCTTAAAAAAATCTAAAGAAATATTTTTTTGTATTATTATTTCTTCAGGAAGATAATACTCAGTAAATTTACTATTATAATTATCTTTAAAACCATTTTTTAATAATATATTTCTTATACTGCTAAATCCATTACTTCTTGCTAAATTAGGATTTATTGTATTATTTATTAATTTTTTTTCTCTTATTTTTTTAGAAATTAATTCTTTATATTTTTCTATTTTTTCTATTTGTTTTGTATTTACCAAAATAAAATCCTTTTTTAATGAAGATAATAAATTATTTTTAAATATTGAATCAAAATCTTCCAATTCATAATTAAAATCTTCAGATATATTATCTAATAAATTAAAACATTCTATTAAATTTGTAAAATAATATGGATAATTTTTGCCTAATAATGATTTTAAAACAGGATGTTTTAAACTTAAACAAGGTTTTTTAATTCTTATACTATCTTGTAAAGATAAATTCCAAGTGGAATATCCATCTATAAAACATATAGAACAGTAACATTGCTCAAGTAAATATTTATATTTATGGATATTTAATCTTGGTCTTAAAAATTTTTCTTCTGCATTATTGTCTGTTACCCATAATTCATATTTATTTTTATCTAATTTATTATAAAATTCATGAAACATTTTTAAATTACTACTATCATTCATTCTATGATTAAAAACAATAATTTTTTTATTTGTTTGTAAATCGAATGGTTCTGATTCTATTTTATCTATAGTTGAAGATAAAGGCATATATTGAATTTTATTTTTTATAATATTATCATTTGTTAAAAATAAATTTCTATTTTTAAATTCATCTTTAATATATATATCAAATACTTTATTATTATGCAAAAATAATTTATCACAAATAAACATACCTGAAATTTGATTGTAAAAATATATAGGATTAAATTTATCCCCACCAACCCTATTAATTTTTAAATCTAACCAATGAATAAAATTATAAATTTTTAAATTAGAAAAATTTCGTTTAGCATGAAAAAAGGTACAAATGTTACTTGTTAATTCTGATTGATGATTAAATACAAAATCTATATCAAGTTTAGTAAAATCCAAACTTAAACTTAAAGTATTATAATCAAAATAAGATTTGCTACTTACTCCAGACCAAGGGTAGTTATAAGGAATCAATGTTATATTTTGATAAAAATTATCAAAATTATGTTTTTTTGGCATTAAAATATAATGGTGGCATTCAGGAAGAAATTCAATTGTTTTTAAAACAACTTTAAAATTTGAATCAATATCTGCTAAAAATAAATTTTTATCCCATCTTACTGGACTTAAATAATGTAAAATTCTCAAATATTTCATTTATTTATCCTTTTTAATCATATCATTATCTTTAAATATATAAAGAAAAACAATCAAAGTATTTTCTTTCATTATTCTATAAGTTTCTTTTGCTGTTTTAAAAATATTTATTTGTTTTTTTCAAAAAAATTATTCATTATTTTTAATTCTTCTCCTTTTAATTTTTTTTTCTACAAAATTTTTTTCAGTTATTTCATCACCAAATCCCCAAATATTACCAAGTTCAATATCTACTAAAATAGGTATTGAATATTCATATACTTCCATAGCATTTTTTAATAAATAATACATTTCTTTAACTTCATTTTTATGAATATATAAAACAATTGAATCATGAACACAATTAATTGCTTTACTTTTTAAATTTTTTCTTTTAATTTCTTTATAAATTTTAATAAATGCTTTATAAATAATAAGAGCTTCAGCACCTTGGGCACCCGAATTTACAGCCATATTCTCAAGACTTGAATAAAAAGATTTTCTTTCTTTAGATAAATTATTTCCTTTTTTATATAAAAAGGGTAAGTGTCTTCTTAATCCTGGAAAAATTGGACAATCAATATATCCTTGTTTTTTAGCAAGATTTATTGATTTATTTCCGTATGTTTCTAATTTAGGGTATTTTAAAAAGAATTTATTATGAATATCTTTAGCAACTGTCAAATAAATATTATCTATGCCATTTTCTTGTTCAATTTCTAAATTATTTTTTTGTATATAATTATTAATTTGCTCTATTGGCCATTCTTCTTCAATTTTTCTTTTAAAAGAAAAAGGGCTTTGACGAAAAGCAAAGGCAAGATTCATTTGTTTTCCATTATATCTTGCAGTTTTATAAGGTTCTTCATGTTTATGTTGCATAAAATAATCAAAATTTACATTTTGACAAAATACTTCTTGACCTGTTACACTATGTAAATCACCCCCTTTATTAATAAAAGCATCAATCATAGTACTGTCTTCTGAAAATATTCCCATAAGCCGTAATTGAAACCCAGAATAATCGGCTTCACATAAATAATAATCTTCAGGAGGAATAAATATTTTTCTAAATTCTTTTCCTTCTTCCCCATGTTTAGGAAAATTTTGAAGATTAGGACTAAGGGAAATAGATCTCCATGAATCTGCAAGAGCAGGCATTATATTTCCATGAATTCTTTTATCAGACATTATATATTTATATATACCTGTTTTTTCTTTTTTAATTATTTTCTTTTTTGTTTGTATTTTATCAAAAAAATTATTATGGGAAATATCAGCAAGTCCTTCTTCACTTTGTTCTTCGCCTATATAAGTATTATCCATTTTTATTATTTTACGATATTCCAATATTTTTTCAGCTATTTTATACCCATCTTTTTTCCATTTTTTAAGAATATCTTCCCCTGTTTCATATAACCCTTTTTTAATTCTCCCATAATCTGGCAAGCCTAATTCTTCTAAAATTATTCGTAAATCTTCCCCATTAATATTAAATTTTTTTCCAGCAATTTCATATATTTCTTTTTCTACTAATTTTAATCTTTTTACTAAAATATTATGATATTTTTTAATATACTCTTTATCAACAAGCATGCCTTCTTCTTCTATAGCTTGAAATACTGGAATAACGGGGATTATTGTTTCTTTATATAATTTATAAACCTCTAATTGTTTTGGAATTAAAATATTTTTTAAATATTGATATAATCTATATGTTACAATAGCATCTAATCCTGCGTATTTTATTAAAATATTTTCAGGAATATCTAAATAATTTTTTGTTTTATTTTGTTTTATATATATATCTAATTCATCTTCATACCCACCAAAACCTATTAACCATGCTAAAATTTTAATACTATTTGAATCTCTTGTACTATTCATTAAATGAAAAATAATAGGAATATCTTCATCTACATGAATACCTGAAATATTTTCTTTTTTTAATGCTTTAGCATCATATTTCCCATTAGCCCATATTTGATATAAATTATTTATCCAATTTGAATAATTTTCTTTTTTAATTATAGAAAAAGGCAAATAATAACTAGTTAAACCATCAAAAGAATGTTGAATACACCCCACTTTAAAATCATCTACAAACACATTTAAATTATTTGTTTCAGTATCTAAAGCAACCTCTGTTTTATTTTTATGATCATTAATAAATTTATCAAAATTTTCTATCTTTTCAATTTTCCAATCAGGTATTATAAATTTTTCTTTTTCATAATTTTGTATATGTTGTTTTGCAAATTTTAATTGTTTTATAAAATGAAATCTTTCAAAACTATTTTCATCAAAAAGAATATCATTTAAAAAACCAGATGGATAAATTCTACCTTTCCATTTTAAATTTATATGAGGATAAAAATAAGTTTCATTAAAAAAACATTCTGAAAATTCTCTCCAAGTAGAAAATACATCCCCTTGAGTAAAATGCATAAAAGCTTTTCCTAAAGTAATTACACATTTAGGATTATATTTATTTATATTAAAACTTTTGCAATAATTATAATTTATATAAAAAGGGGTGGGAAAAGAATAAATATTGGTCCCTGGTTTATATGTTCTACATCCAAGTGCAGAAGTAATAACAAAATTTTTTATATTTAATTTTAATATTAAATTAAATAAAAGTTTTAATTCATTTGGTTTTTCAATAGTATCTGTTAATATAAGATAATCAACATTTGAAAATTCTTTTAAATCTGTTTTAATTTGAATTTCATTTTTTTCTGAAGATCTATCTAATTTCCCTGCTTTAACATATTTTTCAATGGGACATTCAGAACAATAATCATGAGTAGTAAAATAATTTTTCAATTTTTAACTCCTAAAATATTTCTTTATTTATAATATATAAAAATTAAATTTGATACCCTATAAATTTTCTATTATTTTCTTTAGCAACTTTTTCAGTTGTACCTGTTCCAGAAAAAGGGTCAACAATTATATCTTCTATTATAGAAAACATTCTTATTAATCTATAAGGTATTTCTTCAGGAAAAGCCGATGTTTTACCAGCACCTTTAATACCTTTAATATTCCAAATTTGCTGAAACCATAAATCTCTTTCTTCTTTAGTAAATGTAGATTTATATCTTAATTCTTCTTTTGGTTTAAATTTTCGTATACTCCCTTTTCTCAAAATAATAATATATTCACAATCTTGACTTATATAAGCATTGGTAGGTAACATCCCACTTCCAAGAAAAGCATTAGGTCTATTACTTATTTTTTTCCATAAAATGGGGATAAGAGAAGTAAACCCAATTTCAACACATTTCATCATAACACGAGCAAAATTAGGAAAACATTGAAAATTATTATTTATTTTTCGTGTAGCATCAATATTTATACAACAAATTCCTCCATCTATTAAAATTCTATAACATTCCTTCCAAACTGTATCTAAAAAAGAATGTTGTTTTTTAAAATCTATAACTTTAAATAATTCGTCCCATTTTGAATCATTGAGTAAGGAGGGGAAGTTACAATCAAATGAATTGAATTTTTTTCAATTTCATACATATTTTCGCAAGAATGATTATAAATCAATTTGTACTTCCTATTCCGCCGGTACGTATATTATTAGAATCATCCTCATCAATAATATTATAATTCGTAATAATTCCTTGACCTATTTTTTCATCTTTTTTAATTTCAACAAATTTATCTCCATAATTATAAAAAGCAAAACAGATATTTCCATCGTTCGTTTCATTTTCAAAATAATCACAATCAATTATTCCAATAGTGTTCATAAACATTAATTTCTTTTTTATTCCTATTGAAGATCTTGGAACAATTTGTAAAAATTGATTATTTTCTAATTTAATTTTTATGTCTGTCCATAAGAAAAATGATTGTTGAGGTTGAATTATTATATCTATAGGACTAAAAAAATCATAACCTGCTGAAAATTGTGTTGAACGTTTTGGTTCAATTATTTCAACATTGAGGTGTTTTCTAAATTTATCTTTTACTATTTCAAATTTTACCAATTTAAATCCCCTTTTTTTTATATTGAGTGCAACTTACTTGAACTACCCAAGATTGTTTACATTTATGAATACAATTTTTACATGTTTCATTAAAATCTTGCCAATACCACTTCTCCCATTGTCTAAGAGTACAATTGTTCATATCTGGTCTTTCTATTTGCATTGCGATTCAGTTTCCTTATTAATTTAAATTATTGCAATCAGATTTGCAAACATTAATTCTTTCTTACAATCCACACAAAGATTACTTACTGGAAGTTTTTCAATTTCATCCTGATTTAAAAATTTTCTTAAAAACATTCCATCATTTTTCCAATTAATTTTGTTGTTACAAATATCACAATGTTTCTTTTTCATAATTATAACTCCTTTTTAAATTATTGTTATACTATTATTATAGACATTTTCTATCAAAAAGTTTAACACTTTTTTTTAAAATAATTTCATAGTTAAAGTATGGTCATAATCTTTTTAATGGTCTACCATTCTTCAGCTGGCAATGTGATACTGTATTTATGATCAACGGAAACAAGTTTCAAAGATTGTTCTGACCAACAAAACATACATTTCCTCATTGCTTACTATTTAAATATTCATCATGATATATGTTATTGAAGTCAATATTACAATACTTGCAAATATTAATGTCATATGTTTTATTCTCCTATATTTATAATATAAAAAATTATTTTAAAATTTTGTTCATCTTTTCAAATCTTTTTTTAATTTCTTTTTCTTCTAACCACAAAACTTTATTATTTTCAATTTCTTGTATTTCTGTTTTACTCAAAAATCCTTTATATATTTCTTTTAAAAGATAAGAATTTTGATTATTTAAAAAATTTATATAAGGATTTATTTCTGTAATCGACCCACTAATTCCATTAACTATAAAGGAATGAATCATCATTAAAGCAAATTTATTAATTATTACTTTATCGCAAGCCATTGCTATCATCGAACCGGCTGAAAAAGCAACATAAATATCAGCAATTGTTATAGCATTTGTATTCTGAATATTGTTAAACAATTGAATAGCAGTAAGTAAATCCCCTCCCATAGTATTTATATGAAAAAGAAATACATCTTCTTTTTTAGCAATTTCAAGAAAATAAGTAAGATCTCTATAAAAACTTGGACTACTTATTTCTGAGTCAAAAAATACGTCATAGATAATATGATTATCAATTATTGTAGAACCTATATAATTGTTTGCATTTAATTGAAATGGAATAAAACAAATAATTGCAATTAAAAAACTAATAAATAATTTTTTCATAATCTTATACCTCTTTATTTATTAGTAACTTCATTAAAATCACCATTTTTAAATTCTTTTCTTCTTTTGAAATCGTATTCTTTTTTATAAAATGACCAATCTTGAACTGGAGTAAAAAACCCAACCACTCTACTAATTTTATTTATAATTTTATTTCCGCAAATAGAACAAACTTCTTTGTTTCCTAAAGTAACATGACCTTGCTCACATTTACAAAATGTTCCATTTAGTGCAAAATGCTCTAAATTACTCTCAATTGCAAAATTAATTAACTGCTCTACTTGCTTACTTGTAATATGTTCTCCAACATTTAAATGAGCAATTCCTCCTCCAGTAAGCATAGAAATGTATTTACCATCTTTTCTCATTTTATTCCATATAGTTATATTATTATTCCACAATGGAACAAACTGATTAGCATAAATATTAAATGGGACTAATTCTTCTCCAAATAAAAATCTGTCTGCTCTTGGTAATCTATGACTCATAGACTCTGCGGGTATTTGCTCACAATTAAAAAGATTATCTGAATAATCTTCATTATTAGAATTTATTTCATTATTTAAAATATTTAACGTTTCGTTTATTGTATCATCAGTATTACTAAATATTTTTTTATTTTTTAAAATTTCTTCTGCTTCTGCATATCCAATAAGCCCTATTGTAGAAAACATTCTATCTAATTGAATCCATCCTATTTTTACAAAAATTTGTAAATTTATTAAATCTTTAAGTAAAGCTTTATGAGCTTTCAATATTTTTTTACAATTAGATACAGAATCTTTTATTAATTGATAATACTCTTCTTTTGAATTAGAAATTAATGCTAATCTAGCAAAATTAATGCAAACAACTCTATGTGATCCAAGAGAAATAGACCCACCTGCTCCAAAAGAATTTGCTTGAGAAGCCAATTCCATCATTTCACTAGAATTAATTAATCTGCAACAAGAAGCAATTTTATTTCCTTCACTTACAAAAATATTATAACGATAAATATCTTTTTTACAAATTGATTTAAGAAACTTTTTGTCTTCAATTACCCATTGATTGTTTTTATTCTTTTTTCTGGAGACATTAAGTGTAACAACTGGAAAACGATAAGGCATTCCATCATTCATTGGATCACCTTTATCAAAAAATTCCATAAAAATATTTTGAAGCTCTATAATAAATTCTATGATATAATTTTTTTCAAAAACAAAATTAAATTTTTTGTCTTTAAAATACCACGAATATTCTTCTAATAACTGATTTAATTTCTCTCTATCAAATAAAGAAATATTTGTAAATGGGCTCTCTACTCCACCATTTCTTGATAAAGAATTAAATCCATGAACTATTTTTTGAAATTGATTTTCAATTTTTTTCCTTGTAGAATTTTCTTTTAAGTCTTCAATTTTTATATTTTCTTTAAATAATAATAAATATGCAGCATCTAGAAAGAATGTTCCAATAGCAAGAGCGCCCGCCAAATGATTAGACATTTGATGAACCACTTCATTTAAAAGTGATGTATATGATTCAAATCTTTTAACTGGAGTTGATGGAAGTTGCCCAAATGGTTTTCCTATAGTTACCAATTTAGACGCATCAAAGGACCAACAATATGGGTTCATAATATTAGAACTATCACTCAATGCCAAGGTAAAATCATATAATAAAGAAGTTAAATATTGAGCTTCTTTTTTACTATATAATTCAGCCATTTTTCTATAAAGAAATCTATAACCCATTATTTTATCGATAGAAGTTGTAGATTCTCTATTTATTCCTTTTATTGTTTTTTCATTTTTATTTGAGTTATCATCTATACTTTTATCGTTTAAATTTCCATCTATTAATTCCTCAAATTGTTTAATAATTGAAAAATGAGATTTACTCATTCCATGAATTAGTAAAATATCATTGGCAATCTCTTTAGCTTTCTCCTCCTCTATATTATATTGTTCAATTATTCTTTTTTCTAAAGTTCTATAAATAGAATTTACTGCTGGAATTAACTCAGTATTATTATGCATTATTCCTCTTTTTTAATAAAATTTCAACAAACCATTTTGGCTTATTTGTTTATAATAAGCATCATACCATTCTTGATTCCTTGATGCTAACTGCATTTCATAATCATTTTTGTATGATTCTTCTTTTAATCCTTCTACATATTTTCCACATTTAATATATTGAAAACCTTTTAATTCTTTTTTCTTTACATATTCAATGTCATATCCTGTATATACAATTATTTTATATTTTTTGCCATATTCAGAACAAAATTTATTTGTAAAATAAAAATTATTTTCAAAGAGAGGATCTCCTCCACTTAAAATTATAGAATCTATCATGCTTTCTTGAGCATAGGCTAATTCAATATGCTTAATAAGAGTATTAGCATGTATGAAAATCAGCCCTTCTTCTTTAGAAGGAATTTCTTGTAATTGAGAATTATGACAATTATAGCAACTATGTTCACAGCCAGCTAAATAAATAAGGAGTGAATACGAATTATTTTCGGGTGCATCTTGAAACGAATATAAGAAAGGATGTTGAACATAAACATATTTGCTTGAATCCATATATTAGTCCTAAATTTGGGCATTGTTTTAAACTCCTTTCTTAATTGTATTTTATTAGTAATAAACAAAAATAAAACAAAAAATCTTTAAATTTTATTTCTCTTAAAATAGGAATATTGCAGATTTACACAAAATGTACCAAAACATCTTAATAACATAACACCATTATGTTGTGGAATATCTACCACATCTGCTGTTTCTTCAAATTTAATTGAATTCTCTAAAATATAAATTTTATCATTTTCAATGTCTTGAATCATTTTATTCAAATATTTTATAATTTTCTTTTTTACTGATTTTTTCATTCTATTTCCCCAAATGCTTCATCAACATTTAATTTTCTTAAACCCTTCACTGATTCAATTAATTGTATTTGTTTGAAATTTCTGTCGATAAGTTCATATAAAGACTCACCAAAATATTGTTTAAAAATGGTTACATCAAAATTTGAGGTTAAAATTACTTTTGTGTCACTTGCAACTACTTCACGAAGAAAAAGATCCCATTCTGAAATGATCATATTTTTATTTTCAGATTTCACCCAATAAATTGATTTATTTATATCACCAATATCATCAATCAAAATAAGATCTTGTTTTTTTAAATTTTTTATCTTATAATAAATTTCTTCATCTGTCTTGAATCCTTGTAACTTCATTAAATCTGAAATAAGAGTTCCTGCTAAAATAAATTGTACCTTTAATCCATTTCGTATTCCTTGCTTGAGAATATTACAAGCAATTGCTGTATTATGATTTATCATACCGTTTGCATAAAAACTATGATATATAGGAATAGTAAAATCATATACAGTTTTATTTTCATTTAATTCTTTTTTTGATTTTACTTTAATATACAATAAATCTTCATTATTTAAAAATTTTTTATAAATCTTAATTAAATTAAAAATAATATTTTCTTTATCATAAATTATAAAATTTTTTAATTCTTCATAATGTTCTAAAAGCATCTTTCTATTTATTTTTTGTCGAGTATTACAATTTCTATAAATAATTTTCATCTTAAAATAAATATGCTTTGTTTTATAAAAGAACATACCATTTAATTGTACATTTAAAAGTTTTCTTAATTTATTGATTTGATTTTTTGTATATTTCATTAAATATGGAATATGAAAATCATTTTTTCCTTTTATATTTTCTAATTTATTTGGACAATTATACTTTAAACTATATTGTATTAAATTAAAATATTTTTTAACGTCTTCACCAGTTATCCATATTTCATAATAAATATGATCATATTCTTTTTTATATATTTTATTTAAAGAAGAATATATATCCAAATTTAACAACATTAGTTGTACTTCTCTAGCTAATTTTTCAGATGCAGTAAAATACCCTAATGTATTTCTTTTTTTATTATAATATGAATCACAATCAATTAAAGATCTTAAAAAATCAATTTGATTTTCTTTAGTCCCTTGTAAAATGCATTTTGGAGTAAATTTATATCTTGCTGTAAATTTTGTATTATTGTTTATACCCAATAAATATAAAATTAGATTCTTAAATTGAATACTACAAACCCTATTACTTACCATATCTTTTGATTCTACAAAATTAAGATCAAATTTATTTAAAATTAAATTTAAATCTTTTTTAATTTTAAAATTTTTAGTAGAAATATTTAAACTGTTTATTCCTTTATTACCATTAGCAATGTAATATCCTAAAAATCTAGATAAATCAGAATTTAAATATTTAGGAATATTTCCCAATTCTTTACTACTATAATCGTACTTATTTTTATTAAATTTGAAATTAATAACAAAAGGTATTTTATTAAAAATTTGCGAATTCTTTTGAATTAAAACAAAATCATTTTCATCAATATCTTGTAATTTTTTAAAAGAAAAAGTAAAATCTTTATTTAATACTTTAATTGGGTGCTCTGATGTACCCTCAATAGAAATACCATTTTGTAATTCTATTTTTATAGTATTATTTGTTTTTTCTTCAAAAAAATGGGAAGAATCTTTTATTCCCATATCAGTTAAAAGACTAATTTTTTTATCAATAAATCCAAATTTATTAGAGGAAAAATCATTAATATAATAAAACCCATTCTCTGTTAAAATTAAAGAATCCTGTGTTATACATTTTTGTGTGGATTGTAACCCCCAAAGATAAAGATGAACATGATTAAATTTTTCTTTATGGCAATTATTAGCATAATGAATAATTTGCTTTATTTCAATAGAATCTTTATTTCCTTTATAGTCTTTAAAATTTATGTTATGGTAAAATGATGGAATTCCACTTCTTTTTAGAAAGAAATTAAATTTTTCATTTTGAATTTTTTCAAGATATTCTGGATTGTCTACTGTATACTCATTTCCATCTTTATCTTTTTTAACTATATAGGGTTCAATTTGTTTCATTTATATATCAAATATGGTTGGAGTAATAGTTATTGCAAAAAATGTTAAAAGTTTATGATCTGTTTTTATACCTGCTATAAATTTATTTATTAAATCTTCATGACTTAGGTATAACAAATGATAAGGATTATGAGGCTTATTGTCTGAAGATACTGAGCCAATCCTTATGATGATAGATTCAAGGCCATAAGTTAAATAATAATGATTTGCTAAATTCTCACAAAACATTTTACTTATTCCATATAAATTATTTGATTTAGGGAAAGAATCTTTTTTTATTTTATAATAATTATCCCCTGTAATTTTATCTGGATACTGAGAGTAACCACTATATATGTGAGTTGAACTTGCTAATATTATTCTTTTTATTCCAAAATCTATGGCACAATCATAAATATTTTTTGTCCCTATGATATTATTTTTATATATACTATCCCAATTTGCATTTTCTCTAGCTTCCGCAGCTAAATGAATTATAATATCAATTTTTTCATTTCGATTATAAATTTGTTGAACCGTATTTTTTAAATCTATATTATTAACAATATCACAATTAAAAAATCTCATATCAAAATTATCTATACACTTTTCTTCACAATCAATTCCATATAAATTATAATCATTTTTTAATCCATCAATAAGAATAGATCCTATTAATCCTTTATGACCAGTAATTAAAATATTTTTCATGATTCTTTATTTTCCTTTATCTATCTTCAAATCCTAAAAAATGTCTCCATCCTTCAGATCCAAAATAATCATCTTCATCAAGCTCATCTAATTTATTTATGATTTCTTGCAATAGTTCTTTTGCTTGCTCTTCTGTTA
>Ga0172381_10002227_pt1 | contig 21712 bp, 29 predicted proteins | sample Leawel6488metaG_FD_119754 | JGI IMG/M metagenome (GOLD analysis project Ga0172381, IMG submission 119754) | Leachate microbial communities from a municipal landfill in Southern Ontario, Canada - Leachate well 64-88 metaG | ecosystem: Engineered > Solid waste > Landfill > Unclassified | place...
AGGATAACTTTTTTCTTTTCGGCTCCCCCTACGGGGGATCCGCCGAAAAGAAAAAAAGAGTTATTCCTTGGTAATAAATAGGTCATATAAATGAGCCAAACTTAATAAATATTGCTCGGCCTCGTCGTCTTTGACTTCACGCCCAAACTTACGGCTGAAATAGACCTTGGCACGAGTGCGGAGTTGTTCGGACAAGGAGTACATAAAAAAAATGAGATTAGATTTAACTAATCCCATTTTAAAATAAGAGCCTTGCGCCATCTTGCATGCAAAGCTCTTTAGTCTATTTTATTATTTTTACAGGTGTTTTTGATTAATCTTGCACCAACCGAGTTTTTCCGTGGAGTATATCAGAAAGTCGTTTATCTTATCTTTGGTGTCTTTCTCTATTTTTTTGTTTAAATTTTCGCAGGCGTGTCTGAATTTATTCCAGTCTTTAGCCTTATCGTATTCTTCTTTAAGAAAATCTTTGGATATTTCCGAGAAATCGGCGGGATCGGAAATATCGTCTTTAGAGAAAATACACTCTAAAATATAATGGTCTATCGGCCTGTCTTTTTGTCGGGCGATTTTAATCTCTTCACCTCGGATATTGAGGAGGCTATTGTCTTTATCAAATGAAACGGCCAATTTTGGTTTGCTGTGAACTAAAAACTCCTCGGCACTAATAGTATCAAGAATGTATTTGCCTACTAATCCCATACACTCCAAATGGAATGAGGCGGTACTGACGGAAGTATTTTTTATATTACCTTGGTCGTCTTTAACATTAATTGGAGCGAGCGAAAAAGATTCTTCTTTGGCTATTTGAGCCAGTCTGTTAGCCTCTTCAGGGTTATTTGACTTAATGCTGTCCTGGGCTTTGGCCATTAAATCATAAACGACAAGCAAGTCGAGCAGATAGATAGGCAAAAGAATAAAAATATTAAGATCTTCTTGGTTTTTTATCTTTTTCTGCCACGAGTCATTTTCTTGTTTAAAAATAGGAATTGCCGAAGAATCCACGGGATTTTTCAAATCAAAAACCATTTTACTGGGGTCATACTTATTCAGTTCCTTGGTTTCTTTCATTTGAAGCATTATCTGTTTTTGGCTTTCGGCTCGTTTTAAAACATCGCCTAGTATCTTTTGAAGATATTGCTCGGATTTTAAAAAACCAACAAAGTCAAAAATAACTCTAAAGCCCTCGAAAGTGCCAGAATTTTCTTGGTATTGGCTGATAAATGATTCTATTTTATTTTTGATTTTATCGGTAGTCATAGTTTTATTTTGGCATAAATTAGAGCTTATGGCAATTGGCTAATTTTTGATTATTTTAGGGTTTTATGGTATTTTAAAAACATAATATTTATTATTAAGCTTATGAAATTACTAGAACAAATATCATCGTTGAAATGGGATTTACGAAAGCAGGAATATAAAAATATTTTTTCAGATAAACAATGGCTACCCGACCACCCTTCGCAAAATGCTATAGCTTTTTCTGATAGCATAGAAAATAGACTAGTTTCAGTCGTATCTTATTTTATTGTTGATAATCAAGACAAATTAGCAAAAATTGCTATATCTTTTGAAGATATTGAAACAGACACGCAGAGAAAATTTATTTTTGAAAGTGTAATTAAATCTTTAATTGATAAATATGGTGAACCTAAATATTCAACTACTATGCCACAAATAGATACTCCGCCCGAATATCGTTTCTCGGAATCAATAAGATGGGCAAAGGACGACACAGTTGTCGAGGCTATTTTAGCACTGTCTGAACACGGCTCGCTTAATCCAGGCTTGGTTATTTTTTTCTACGATAAAAACAACGATCCTCTAATGAAAGAATTTCCTGATTATGCAAGTCCAAATTATGAATTTAGCCCCATAACTGGTAAAAATTTTAGACCCTTGTCAGAAGAGCAAATTAATCAAATTAAAAAATCAACTGAAGATAAATAATTTAAAGATTATAAAATTATGAAAAAATGTCCATTTTGTGCCGAAGAAATACAAGAAGAGGCAATTAAATGTAAACATTGCTCATCGGATTTACTATTTGGAGATGTTGTAAACAATTCAGCAAATCCAGTGGTTGAAAATACCGAGAAAGGTAGAATTAGAACATTGGTCTGCCAACAATGTGGCGGAGAAATGGTAAGAAAAAAAATTGCTACAAATAATTCGTCAGCCTGCATATCATTGGTTCTAGGATTTATATGCTTGCTCTTTTTTTGGCCATTAGGTTTGATATTGATTATAGTTGGTTTAATTCTTGGGGCAACTTCCAAAAAATATTGGGTATGCAAAAAATGCAGTTGTAAAATTGAAAAATTATAAATATTAATAATTTAAACGAAACAATATGGATAATTTATTTTTGCTTTTATTCTTTATTGCCTTAATCTGTTTAATTGTTGGTTTAATTAATCCACAAGCATTTTCTCGTTTTATAAAAGGAGAAATAACGAGAAAGAAAATCGGATTAATTTTTGGTATCGGCGCGGTTGTTTGTTTCGTAGTTTTTGGTGTGTTATCCGATGCGCAGAAAGAAAAACCAAATCAGCTAATAAACAAAGAGGCGAATCAAGAAGAGACTCAAAAAAATACTATTCCAGTTTTAGCCCAACATAAAGTCCTACCAGAAGATATACATGGGACCACAAGAATAATCCACGTCATAGTTTCGCCAAATGTCAAAAAGGATGAGCTTATAGCAATTAATGATAGTTTAATTAAAGAATATTCTAAGGGGTTAACTCATTTAAATATTGAATATTTTGATGACGAAGTAATTGCTTCGGATTATTTTCAGAAAATTTCTAAAGTATCAGAAGCAGAAAGTGATAAATTATTTAAGCATTATTTAGGTACTTATACCATGAATCAGACCACAGGCTATAATGAACTGGGATTTAATGAGAATAATAATTGGACAACTATTAAGAAATATTAATAAGAGTTCTTATCAATAATTATGAATATTAAAGGAGCTAATCAAAAAATTATTAATATTGCCAAAAACAATAAATCTTCTAATGCTTGTTGGCGACTAGAGCCATCGTATAGAGGCGGTATTTATTTAAAGTTGGATATAACTACTTATAAATCAAGTACAATCAGCAATTCACCAAATGAGGCGCACATTGACGGTATAAAAACCGTCGAAGAGATCGCCTCATTTTTATTGACAGAAGCCCATAAAAAGAAAGAAAAATTTTCAATCAGAAAAAACTATGTAAAAGTATATCAAGATATATGGAAAAGAAATGTATTAAAATTAATAGTTAATCATAACGCCTCATTAGTCTATTTTAAAGAGTTTATTGAATGCAAACCTGCTAAATTAAAAAAACTATAATTTAATATAATTTTTTATGGAGGATTACGCATGGATAATAATTATCGTTTTAATAATTGCTATTTCTAGCTTTGTCTCTTGGATTAAAAAAATATCTTCCAATTCAAAAAAATATATAGAGTTAAAGCCAAAATTGGATAATCTAGAGAATTTAATCAAAAAGCACAATGAGGAATTTAAAAAAGAGCGAGAAGACATAGACAAAATAGTAAAACAAAGGTCTATGGGTTTCCCGTGGTTAGCGGAAATGTTTGCTGATTATTACTCATTAATTGATACTCAAAGAGCGGATTATTTAACTCGTAAAAGCCATCCGGCTTACTCTTCCGCAGAGGTAGTTAGAGAAATTAAAAAAGAAAAAAGAGAGTTAGTAAAATCAAATAAAATAACTAGTTATAAAATTAACTATTATGAAAAATTATTTCCCTGGCTACAAGAATTAATAGCGGAAAATGAAGAAGAGGAAATTCCAGTAGGGGCGTATGATAATGATAACGAAGACAACAAAGAGGATAGAGTCAAGGATTTTTTGACGCCTGAAGAATATGCGAAACTTCCGTCCGTGGAAAGAAATCAAAAAGCATTAGATAGATATTTGAAAAATAGAAATAAATCTAAATGGGCAATCGGCAGGGATTACGAGATGTATGTGGGGTATTTATATGAGCAACAAGGTTATTCCGTTGAGTATAAAGGAATCATAGACGGATTTGAAGATTTGGGCAGGGATATAATTGCCACAAAAAATGATGAAGTCTGCATTATCCAGTGTAAATATTGGGCGCATTATAAAGAAATACACGAAAAACATGTTTTTCAATTATTCGGAACAACAATGGAATACTGGATTAAAAATTTTAATACAGGCAAAAAACCTAAAACATTTACAGAGTTTGCCAAATTTTTAAATGAAGACAAGCTTAGGCCGATATTTTTTACATCAACAGCTATGTCCGATAAAGCAAAGGAAATGGCTAATGCTTTAAGCATTGAGATTGTTGAAAATAGAGCGATTGGTGATTTCCCAAGAATTAAATGTAATATTTCTGGTAGAGATGGCGAGAAAATTTACCATCTTCCGTTTGATCAGCAATACGATAGAACTATTATTGAAAAGAATAAAAAAGAATTTTGCGCTTTTACCGTCAAAGAAGCTGAAGAAGCAGGATTTAGAAGAGCCTTTAAACATATATATAAATAAAAAATGGTAGTTATTAGAGTTTTAAAACAATGAGTAAAGAAGGGCAGAATAATAAAAGAGTCGGATTATCTAAATCTATAAGATTTGAAGTTTTTAAGCGTGATAAATTTACATGCCAATATTGTGGCCAAAAAGCTCCCGATGTTTTATTACATATTGATCATATTGAGCCAGTAGCTAAAGGAGGCACTAATGAAATTGTAAATTTAATAACAAGTTGTTTTGATTGTAATTTAGGTAAAAGCGATAAAAGATTGAATGACAGCTCTGCCATAGATAAACAGCGCAAGCAGATGGAGTTATTGCAAGAACGGAGGGAACAGATAGAGCTGATGTTTGAATGGAAAAAATCACTTTCAAATCTTGATAACGAAACTATTAGAATGATTAAAGATTATGCACACGCCAAGATAAAACCGCTAACTATTAATGAAAATGGGGACAATATAATTAGAACACTGTTAAAAAGATTTAGTATAGAGGAACTTTTAAATGCTATTGATATTTCGGCAATAAATTATGTCAAATACTCTGATAAAGGAATACCCACGGAAGAAAGCGTAGAGAATTTTATTAATAAGTTGGGCGGTATTCTATTTAATCGCAGTTTAAAACCGATTGATAAAAAGCTATCACAAATTAGAAATAAAGCTAAAAGTGAATTTTATTATTTTAATATTCGTAGTGGAATAGTATTGCTTAATCAATATGTATCCGCTCTACGAAAATATTGGGGGTATTCGGACGAACAAATACTTGAAAATTTAGATAATGAATTATCTCCAAAATTGGACGAAACCGAAAAATGGACTGACTGGAGGGGCATTCTTGAATCATGGATTAATTGTATAAAAAATAAAAATGAAGATGAAACGCCGAAATTAAATAATGATAGGACAGAAGAACAATTGGGAGCATACCTGCGTGGCAGAATTATGGCCACGGAGGAAACTGAACTGGTTTTACATTATATTCTTAGCCCATACCCGTCCTTTGACCCTATTAATTTTGGAAAATTATTGAATAATTTATTAATAGAATTTATTAAAAAACAGGAAGAGTTTAGTACGGAAGAATTAAAAAAACTAAGCGATGATGAAGAGGATAGAAGCGCATATACTTGGGATTTTATTCGTAATAATCCCATAGCTAAGAGTTGGGATTATGATTATTCTGCTATGCTAGACCATGTTGACGACAATGAAGAAAACGGTAAAAAATTAAGTCTTCTTATGGGTCTAGAAAGTATTGTGGCCGATATTCTTGTTAAACTGCTAAACTCGGAGTATTTTTTTAGCCCGAATTATTTTTCTAGTATAGATTTATTGAAAGTAAGAAAAACCGCGCTTAATAATCTTGAAAATAAAATTTAGATATATAATTAATAAATTTATGGCTAGATATCACAAAAGGAGTTATAAAAATTATGAAGAAGACGATGGGGCTAAATTCATTGTCGGAGTTGTTGTATTTTTTATAGTCTGTCTAATATTGGCTTATAATGCTGGAACATCAACTTTTTTAGCAACTCTAGCCAGTGAAGTCGCACTAATTGTCTTGGTAATTGTCGGGATTAAGGCTTTAAAAAAGAGCAAAGAAAATGCTCGTAAAGCCAAGATAGAGAATATCCTTAACACTATCCAAAAGGCAGGGCTTGAAGAATATATCAATAATTTTATATCCCGATTCGGTCTTGGCCAGGAAAAAGATAAAAATGTTTGGACTAGAAGAAATTATAAAATTAGTTGGGATAGGATAAATGATTTAAAAGATTTTTTGTATCAAAAAGAAATTGATTTTTCTTCTTCAGAAATTTGTATTCTTTTAGCTAACTACATTGATAAAAAGGAATTTGATCTAACCGTTAACAGCATAGGCGCAACCACTAATAGTTTTTCAAAATTAAATGGGTCTGATTTTGAGCATTTGTTATATCGCCTTTATGAGACTATGGGTTATTCCGTATTGTCTAACGGAAAAACAGGAGACCAGGGAGGCGACTTAATAGCGACTAAAAATCAGGAGAGAATTTTGATTCAGGCAAAATGTTATAAAGATTGGAGCGTGGGCAATAGTGCCGTTCAGGAGGCCGTCGCAGCCAGGAATCACTATGATTGTAATAAGGCCATGGTTATAACAACGAGCGTTTTTACTAAAGAGGCCACGGAACTAGCAAAAACAAACAAGGTGGAATTAATCCCTAAAGAATTACTCCAAAAAATGCTTTTAGATAATTTAAAAGAGAGTTGGAGTTAGATGGCAAATAAATAATAATATAGAGCTATTGACTAAAGATGTTTGAAATGTTAGTATCTATTAACTAATATTAATAAAAAAAATAATTTTGAATCTAGAGCAAACTGTGCTATAATCTCATTACATAAAATAATTTACTATAAATAATATGGCAATAACACCAAACGAGGCTGTAAAAAAAGCCTATGAATATTTAAAGGATGTATCTTCGGCTGATTTTACTAATTATGCTAATTTTCGTGTTGAAGAGGCGAAAAATGAAGGGGGTTTTTATTATATAACATTAAGCTACGAATATTCTTCTAACGAATTTCCTTTTGTTAGAACTAGAAATTATAAAGATTTTAAATTAGATTCTGAAGGTAATGTAGTGTCTATGACAATTAGAAAGATTTAATATGCTTGACCCTGGAATTCAGAGATATATATTAGATAAGGCTCCTCAAGGATTAATAATTGATACAAATATATTAATCCTTTTTTTTATTGGTGCCTATGATCAATCCTATATAAAAGAATGCAAAAGAACATCTGAATACACGGAGGAAGATTTTGAGACTTTAAAAGAATTTCTCAATTGTTTTAAAGGGCTTAAAATATACATTACTCCCCATATAATATCAGAAATATCTAACTTATCGATAACAAGCGGATTTAGTTCCTCTAAATTAAGTGGCTACATCAGTCGTATTGTAGAACTGATAAAAGAAATGAATGAAAGTCATATTGAGGTTCATTCATTACTTCAACTAGATATAACATTAATAAAAGAATTTGGTTTTACAGATTTAGGTATAATAGAATTATCTAAAAAATATAATATTCCAATATTAACCGACGACGGCCGTTTATATGGATATGCTTCGAGTCAAACTGATGTGATTAATTTTAAACATATTAAATATTATCCTTTATCAAAAAGCCTTAATAATTGATATATTTTATATTCACAACCGTTCCAAGTATATCCCAACCTCGGAGCACCATCCAAAAAAACACCTGTGTTGACAGGTGTTTTTGTTTATAAAAAACTTTAAAGCCTTAATTTTTTTTAGGTTTATACTCAACCTTCCAAATCAAACCTGGTTTAATATTAGATATAGCCGGTAATAAATGATTAAGAAGCTGTTCTGCCGTCATTCGAAATTTATTGCCCTTTGCGGAAATTTTAATCCAACCATCCTTGTCACGAAAATATTTTTCGGTAAAGTTTTTTGTACCAATTGATATTATGTAGCTGTCATTACTTAACTTCATATATATAATTATATCAAATATGGTATAATTTCTAAAGGTTGACAAAATGACAAATAATATCGGTAAAAGAAAAATTTAAAATCAAAAAATTATGACTTCTTACAAACACACCCAAATTGGATATTTAATGCTGGTTGTTACCCTGGTCGTGCTAGCGCTTTTTGCATGGATGTATATTACGGCTTCGGCCGAGCCTCCCTCAATCGACTCCGGCGCAAATTTCGCTTTTTCTGCCATAATGGTATTAATTCTATTTATTCTTGCATCGTTTACCACGCTAAAAACATCGATTGATGAAAATTATCTTAGGATAAAATTTGGTTACGGAATTTTCACCAAGAAGTTTACACTTAATCAGATAGCTTCGGCTCAAGTAGTAAAGAATTACTGGTATTACGGATGGGGAGCGAGAATCTGGTTTTGGCCATATATGTGGATTTACAATGTTTCTGGTTATGATGCGGTTGAAATAATCATGAGAAACGGAAAAATTTATCGCATAGGTACAGATGCCCCTAGCGAGCTAGAAGCCGCAATCAAGCAAGTTATAAATTATAATAAATAGATTAAAATTATGAAAAAAATATTAGTATTAAGCCCATTGTTATTAATAGTCATCTTACTTTCTGGCTGTGGTATAAAAAAAGTAGATGACAATAAGGAGGCGACTGGACTAATTACTAAAAATATCCCGATAGAAAAACCTAAGAATCAGGAAAATATTCAGCCAACTGTTTTGAAAAGTTATACTAACAGCAAAATGAATATTTCTCTTAAATATCCAGAGGACGTGATATTGAGTGAACCAGTCTCTGATGTCGTCTTATTTAATTTAATAAATAAAAAGGAATACTTACAAATTCAAGTTTTGGAAACGACACCCCCATCACCTGGTGACAAGTATATGCCGAATGGTGCTCATTTAATCGAAAGTGTTAGCATTGATTCCAGAGTCGCTAAAAAATATTTTACAACCACTCCGGTTGGAGAAGGAGTTCTTGAGGGTGGTTATCAGTTTACCGATTATTTAATAGTAATTAATGATAAAAAGTGGATTCAAATTGAATATTACGGATCCGGAGAACCAAAAGAAATTTTTGAAAATATAATTAAATCAATTAAATTCAATTAGTTCCAGCGAATGAGCGACAGTAAATTCGCTGGGGCAAAAATACCTATCCCCGAGCACGTTGACAAAAAATATACCGTTGTGGTATATTTTTTTATTACTTTAAAAATCAATATAAATACCAAAATCTTTTTGTTCACTTTAACTAAAACCTGTAAAAAAATGAAAAAAGTATTTTTAATCAGTAGCTCCAAGTATCAGGGTGGGGGTTTTTGGAATCATTGTCTTGATCCCTTGGGAAATTTTTTGGGCACACCAGAAAAAGGACGAAATAAAGTCATCTTTGTCCCATTTGCTAACGCAGACGGAGATTATGATGGCTATACTAAAATAATTTCTGAACGTTTAAATCAGTTCGGATATGAAGTTGTTGGTATGCATACCTATGGCCATTCAATCTCTTTTCTCGAAGACGAAACAATCTGTGCAGTTTGCGTCGGTGGAGGCAACACCTGGTTGTTGGCTAATACATCCCAAGTAATTAATATGTGGCATTCAATCAAAAATAAAGTTGATGCCGGCGAGTGGAAGTACATCAGTGCCAGTGCCGGTACCGTTATGGCTTGCGACTCAATAATTACCACAAACGATATGAGCCCCATCCATCCAATAAAAAACACCCAAGGATTCGGATTAATACCGTTTCAGATTAATCCGCATTTTGTTCCTGGGGCGCTGGTGGAAAAACATATGGGTGAAACCAGGGAAGAACGAATAAGGCAGGTAATCCTCCATAATCCTGACTGGCAGGTTGTTGGCCTGCCGGAAGGGTGCTGGATTGAGGGAAGCAATGAAGACTATATTCTACGGGGAACTGGCCAAGCAGCTATTTTCCGCAAAGACGGGAACAACTCAATTTGGTTGCCCGGTGAGCCCTTTAACAACGTCGGGATGTTGTAATTCTTTAAGAATTCCTTTGAGGAGTTTACTAACTTGTTTAGTAAACTCCTTTTTCATTTCTCCAAAACAGTTCCGATTAGGTAGTTTATAGCTTTAGAACAATATGGTATAATTTTGTGTAATAATACTTTATTATTCTAAAGTAACTTATTTATATGGGTATTAAAGAAATTTTTGGTTTGTTATCAGCTGTAGCTCTATTAGTTGGTGGATTGCCATATCTTAGAGATATTTGGCTAAAGAAAATTCATCCTCATATTTTGTCCTGGTTGGGGTGGTCATTCATTACTGCTCTTGGCGGTTCAGCAATGTTAGCCGAAGGAAGTCGTTGGGTGGTAGCGTTACTTTTTGCTAATACCTTACTCTGTTTCATTATAGCTGGGATAGCTATTATAAAAAGAGTTGGAGTTTGGCGTGCCTCTGTTTATGATGGTTTATTCTTTGTTTTAGGTATTAGTGGTTTAGTTTTGTGGCAAATATCTGATTTACCGATTATTGCCTTAATATTTGCTATAGTGGCTGATTTTTCCTTTGGAGTACCAACAATAATTAAAACCTATAAACACCCAGAAACCGAAACTTATTTTGCTTGGGCGGCCTCGGCTACTTCTGGCCTATTATCTCTTTTTGCCATAGAGAGATTTAATTTTGCGGAGTTGGCCTATCCATTATATCTTTTTATTTATGATACATTAGTATTATTATTAGTTTTAAAGATTATACGAAAAAATATTGATTGTATCTCAAACTCTGAGCAGAAATGAACTATTCGGTAAAAATTAAAGATTCAAAAGTAGTGCCTAGTAATGATGAAAAATATCTTGACATCAGGGTTATCTTTTGTTAAACTAAAGATAACCTTAATTATTTAAACAAAATATATGGAAAGTCTAATTGCTCTAAAAGATTTACGACTAAATATGGACAAATATGCGACCGAAGTGAAAGCTGGCAAATCTTTTATCGTTTTAAAACAAAGTAAGCCGCTTTTTAAATTAATCCCCGTTGATGAAGATAGCAGATGGGAAGAGGTTATTAATTTCGCTAAAATTAAAAAGGGTGGCGTTAATATTGATGAACTTTTAGCTGTTTTATAGTATTATGGATAAAATTGTCAAAGCGTTAAAAAGGTTATCATCTAAAGAAAGGGGAATAATAAAGGGCATTCTTTCAAAGATAAAGAATGGTTCTTTGTCTGGATTTGATTTAAAAAAACTAAAAAATTGCGATGATATTTTTCGTATTAGAAGGGGGAAATTAAGAATTATTTTTAAAAAGCAAAACGATGGTCAATATTTCATTTTGACTATTGAGAGAAGATCGGACAAGACTTACGGTAATTATTAAATAACTGTTCCAATCTTATCCCAGTCTCCGAGCAAATAGACAAAATAGCACTTTTCGTGCTATTTTTGTTATATAAAAGATAAATTAGACAATATGAAAAAAGAGGTAGAAGATTTACGCAGAAAAATTTTAGAAGAAGCGGCAGCCGATCAAAACATTATTGGTCTTTTTTCGACTGGTTCTTGCGGAAAGGGCATGATTACTGATGAATCTGATTTTGATGCGACTATGATTGTAAAAGACGAGGTTATTGATGAATATAAAAATAAATACAAGGGGATCGGCGGTATTTTGTGTGACCTATCTGTTAAAACCATGGACGAGCTTAAAGAGGCGGCCGTTTGGGGTGGTGCGATGGCTTGGGATAGATATAACTATACTCATCTGAAGGCAGAGGTTGATAAATCAGGAGAAATCCAAAAAATTATAGACGAAAAAGGAATAATCCCGTCAAACAAAAAAGAAGAATTTGTATCCGCATCCTTAGATGGTTTTATTAACCAAGCATATCGTTCGATAAAATGTTTTCGTGACGGGAATAAAATTGCCTCGCAACTGGAAGCGGCTGACGGATTACCATCTTTACTTAATGCTATATTTGGGCTTGAAGGCAGAATAAAGCCATTTTATAAATATTTAGATTGGGAACTAACAAATTATCCTTTAAAAAAATTACCATGGTCAAAAGATGAATTTATTTCAATTCTAGTAAAGATTGTCCAAACAGGTGATTTATTAACACAACAGACAGTTTTAAAAACAGTTGAAAATATTTTTAGAAAAGAGGGCTTTGATCAGTTGTTTGATAGTTGGGAAGAAATGCTACCCTGGATGGAGTCATTTGAAATTAAATAATAGCCTACTTCAAAAGCTAATTTTTTTATATGAAAAACATGAAATTTATCGAAAAATTGCTGGCACCGAAGAGAGAGCTGCTTTTAAAATTATTGTTAAGCGCCGCCCTGGCTGTCTTTTGGGTTATTTTTTTATGGAATTTTTGGAGTACGGGAATATACGCGCTCGGTCTTAACGCCGCTATTTTCTGGCTTCTTTTGTTCGGGTTATTCTTTTTTGTTTTACATAGAAGCGGCCACTATTCGCGCTACGATTTGTGTTGGATAATTCCAATATCGCTAATAATGCTTAGCTATGCAATATACGATAACCCATTTCTAAAACTGGTCAGTTTATTAGTCATACCTCTAGCCATTGGTATTTTTTATAATCAAGCATATTTACCGGACAAGAACGACAGACTATGGAATTTTGATTTTGTTTTAAAAATAATCAGTCGCTTCTTTTCTTTTTTAGGGGAAATTGGTCAGACGGCCAAACTCTACATGGGTTTAGTTGCACCGGCAGACAAAACTAAAGAACGCGTTATATTAAGAATAATACTTGGTTTGATTTTATTTTTAATCATAGCTTTTACAATATTCATTCCTCTTTTATCGTCCGCCGACCCAATTTTTGCTATTAAAGTGCAGGGTATTTACGGTTGGTTTTTAAAGGTAGTCGCTTTGTCTTTTGTCTATAAATTATTGGTGTTTATCTTTTTATCATTACTATTCTTTTCCGTTTTAGCGGCTTGGAGTAAAATATTTGATTATAAAGAAAAAGAAGCAGCCGGCAAAAATATTGATCCAATTATTTCCGGAATTGTTTTAGGAGGAATTTTAGTCCTATATTTATTATTTTTATGGGTGCAAATAAACTATCTGTGGGTTGGCTCCTTGCCTTTTGATTTTAAGGAAACCGAGAATTTAGTAAAAAGTGGTTTTTGGCAACTCCTTTTTCTAACAGCAGTCAATATTTTGATTTACTTTTTTACTTACAAAAAAACCGTTCCGCTAGTGCAAAGAATACTGACGGCATTTACAATTACCTCTCTTTTTCTGCTTGTTTCGGCGGGTTACCGTATGGGGCTCTATGTTACTTATTACGGATTCAGTTATGAGAAATTTTTTGCTTCATATACCGTCATCTATTGCGCCATTCTTTTTGTTTGGTTGATTTCGAAACTTTTTATTGCCAAGCGAGCGAATATTGTTAAATTTTTACTTATTTTATTTCTTTGGATGTATGCACTTATATCAGTTTTTCCAGTTGAACAGTTTATTCTGCGCACTAATGTCGCCCTCTCTGGTCTTAAAGGTTCAAGAATAAGATTATTTGAATTAACAATGCTCTCCCCGGATGTCCTCTCCTTAGTAAAAGAATATCAAAAAAACGGGAAATTAGTTAATAAAGAATCCGACTGGAATCCTTGGATTAAGCGCCAAGAAGAAAAAATATCAAATAAGCTTTGGTATGAAAAAAATTTATTTAATTTTTTATTTAAAGAAGAAGCTATAAAAAATAATAATGAGAAAACAAGTTTATTTACGATTACCGGAGAGGCTATTTGTCTGCCCTTAAAGGATGAAAATAAACCTCATAATGATTTGTGTGTATTGGGGATAAAAGATGATAATGGTTATTATCGCCTACAAGCGCCTAGCGATGATAAAAATAATATAGTTAATAAAACAAAAAGGGGGCAAAAAATAGAAATTAGCGGAATATTAGTAAATGAAGAAAGTGATGTTTACAAAACCTTAGGCACAATAAAAGTTAGAGGGATTAGAAACTTATATACAGAAGAAAAAGATATGGAATCAAATTTGCCTGAAAGCTTCAAGGCAAACTATATTTCTTTCCAAAATTATGGTTTAAATATATTTAAAGTCGAAGAATATCCAAAATTAGAATCTTGGGTGGAGAATGGCCAGATAGCATGCGACGAGACTCCAGCGGAATCTAGCCTGCCTCTTCGAACAAGTAAAAGAGAAATAAACGGCAGAAAATATTGTATTAGCGCTTCTAGCGGGGCGGCGGCGGGGTCAGTTTATACAGAATATGCTTATACTACGGTGATGGAAGACAGGATTTATTTAATTCAATTTGTCGCTCGTTATCCGAGCTGTGATAATTATCCGAAAGAAGAAAACATAAAATGTAAAAAGGAAAGAGAAAATTTTAATCTAGATGTTTTAGTAGATCGTGAAGTCGAAAAAAAGAAATAACTAATAAAATTATGAAAACAAACAAAGGAAAAATCTTTTTAAACACTGTTTTTTGGGGATTCATTCTCTGGTTTTTCGGATACATTCTGGGAATATTGTTTTTTGCTTTTGTGCCGAAAGAGCTAATCGGTTGGTATATTATGCCGATTGCGCTAATTGTGACCCTTTGGGTACTGCTCAAAAAAATTAAGAGGGATTCGCTCACTTGCTATATTGGCCTGGGGGTCATTTGGACAATTATGGCGATCGTTTTAGATTATTTTTTCCTGGTTAAATTATTTAAGACCGTCGGTTATTATAAAATTGATGTTTATATATATTATTTTTTAACTCTTGTTTTACCGATTTTCGTCGGGCTGTATAAATTCAATAAAATAAAAAGATAATTATTCAGTGTTTATCTGAATTTATGAAAATATATGATGTTGTAGTTATCGGTGGCGGCGCTTCTGGGTTAATTGCGGCCGGACGGGCAGCTGAACTTGGCGCCAGCGTTTTGTTATTAGAAAAAAACCAAGAATTAGGAATAAAACTACTAATGACCGGAGGCGGACGTTGTAATTTTACTAATCAATCCTCAATACAATCATTAGCCCAATCGCTTGGCGTTAATGGACGCTGGTTTTTATCAGGGTTAAGCCGTTTTGGCCCCAATGAGATAATTAATTTTTTTGAAGAGCGCGGAGTTAAAATTCGAGTCGAGGCGGGCGGACGTGTATTTCCGGAGAGTAGTAACGCCCGTGAAATATTAAAAGTCTTGATTGATTATGCTAAATCAGGGGGCGTAGATATAAAAACTAAATCATCGGTTATAAAAATAGTCGAAAAAAAGAACCGCATCACCAAACTTATATTAGCGGACAAAACAGAAATTACTGCCCTTAATTTCGTTTTAGCTTGCGGCGGCAAATCATATCCATATTCTGGCTCAAACGGCGATGCTTATGTTTGGCTTGAGGACTTGGGACATAAAATTATTAGTCCTAAAGCGGCTCTAAGCCCGATTGCAGTCAAAGAAAAAGTTAAAGAGCTAGAAGGTTTAAGTTTAAAGGACGCATCTTTAAGCCTTTACCAAGCGGAGAAAAAAATTAGCGAAGAAGCTGGAGACTTTATTTTTACTAGTAACAGCTTAAGCGGTCCGGCGGCTTTAAATTTGAGCCGGTCAGTTGCGCGCCAGGTGAATAGAGCTTTAAGAATAAAAATAGATTTTTTTCCTTACGAGACCAAGGAAAATTTAGGCCAAAAAATTGAATTTTTTATTAATCAAAATAAACAGGCAGATATTAAAAATATCCTCAGCAGACTTTGTCATAAAAGATTAGCTAATTTTGCTTTGGAGCAAATAAAAATTAACCCCAGCAAGAAAGGGAACGAAGTCGCTCGTTTAGAGAAATTAAAAATAATAGATTTTTTAAAAAACTATTCTTTACGCGTCTTTGATTTAGGCGGATTCAATGAGGCGATGATTACCGTTGGCGGAGTTTATTTGAAAGAAGTTGACTCCAAGAGTATGGCCTCTAAAATTGTAGCTAACCTATATTTAGCTGGTGAGATATTAGACCTTGATGGTCCGACTGGCGGCTATAACCTCCAAATAGCTTGGACGACTGGCTATTTAGCCGGTGAAAACGCAGTCTATAATCTAACGCAGACGAAGCCGGTATAGATAGAAGAATTCATCTTGTTTCACGGTTTCTTTGGTATTTTTGAAAATAAACTCTAACTCCGGATTATTATTTTCGAAAATAAATTCAGATTCTTGATTAGATCCCTCTGGTAGCGCGGTGAGAACTAAAATTGAATCAACTTTATTTTGAGGTAAAGAATAGTAATATTTTAAATATTTTTTTAGATTAGGGAAGGGGGCCACATCACCGCTATAAAAAGCGTTGTTCCAAGTTAGAAAAGTGCCTTTTTTTAGAGTTTCCATTTGATAGAACTTTTTATCAGGGAGATAGGGCAATAAAGCGCTCCCCGAATATGAAGGGTAGGCGGCTATCTCCCCGTTCTCCAGATGGTTGTTTTTTATATATTGAGCCATTTCTTTGGCGCCGGAAAAGTTTTTGCCAATACTTGTTAAGTAGAAATAACCGGCATAAATTGCACTTAACGCCAAACAAATACTTAAAAGATAAACCGTAATTTTATATTTAATATTTTCTGCCTCGGCAGATTTTTTTTCATCGCCCATCAAATCAATCCACCAGGCAAACAGAAAAAATATTAGAATAAGACCATGATGACGTATTGAGCCGGGATATCTAAAGAGAAAAATAAATTCCAACCAAAAAACCGGTAAAAGAAATATAATTTTTGATTGATTCTTTTTTAAAATGAAGACAATAAGAGGTATCCAGGCGATAACAAGTGGATATAATAAATAAACCGGCATAGTCGGTTCTCCAAAAAACGGTAATAATGACGAGGAAAGAGAGCGGGCGATAATGTGCCAATTACTGAAACCTAGACCGAAATATTGATCCATTTTAGGAATTAGTATAAGCACGGCTGAAGCTAACCCCAATTCCATTATGACGGCCCCCCATAAATATTTTAATTCGGCTCGCCCCTCCTTTATTACTTCGTATAAAAAAATACAAAATAATATAGCGGCCATAGCCAAAGAATGGATATTGGTCCAGGCAAGCAAAAAAACTAGAAACGCGTACAAAATTGGACGTTTGAAGCGGTCGCGATAAACAAAGGCGATAATAAATAAGAGGAGCGCTGTCAAATTATAATTGCGGGCGACGATTGTATACTCAAACAAGAAAAAATACGAGAAAGGAAGGATAAATTTTATTATTTTAGGAAGAGGCGAGAAAAAAATTAGAAGAAAGATGAGCGCTAACGCAAAAAGGTAATGAACAATCAATTCAGAGGCATAAGGCAACCCAAGTTTTGCTAAGGGAAAAAGAATCAGATGCCACAAAGGAGGCGTTCCCTCATAAGACATTTGGTTTATTAATCCGCCTAGGCTGAGATCGCGGACTAATAACCAGCTCTGCGCTTCATCGCGCCAAGGGGCGTGATTGCTCAACCCCCACAAAGTTATAATAAAAAAAAGACCAAACACAACCCATAAGGTTACATCTTTAAGGTGTCGGCGCTCAAACATAATTTTTAGCTAATTTCATAAAATTACTTACTAAGATATTATATCTTATTACCAATAATTATAAAAATTTCATTTTAATTTTAGAAATTATGAGATATAATAAAGATATGAAACATTTTTTAAATATCGTCAATGATAAGGATGAAATAATTGGCGAAGAAACTAGAGAGAATATTCATACTAATGGCTTTTTACATCGCGAAATCCATGTTTATTTTATTACTCCAAACAAAGAAATAGTTTTTCAACATCGCGCTAAAGATAAGGATACGTTTCCGGATTTATTAGACGCGACTGTCGGCGGGCACGTGGAAATTGGATTAAGTTACGAAGAAACTGCCATTAAGGAAGCAGGAGAAGAAACGGGCGTACTTATTAATAATTCTGATTTGATTTTTATTAATAAAATAAAAAAATATTCCAAAGACGGAGCGACTGGAAAAATTAATAGCGTTTTTAATTCCCGCTATCTTTTTATCTACCGAGGCGACGTTAGTGATTTAAAAATAGAAACGGGTAAAGCGCTGGGGTTTGAAGTTTGGCCGATGGATAGATTATTGAGCATTAGCGACAGCGATAGAAAAAGGTTTATTCCTTATATTTTAGAATTTGTCACGACGGAGTTAATGGAATATATAAAAAATTTAAAATTATAACATGCCAGTCGAAGTCCACATTTACGATCATAAATTTTTTCAAAATACTATAAAATTCGAACTTGAGTCAGCCTCCCGATTTGTTGACGTAATATTAAAATATTACCTTCCCAGTAGCGTCATTGATGTCGGTTGCGGAGCGGGTATTTATCTTCATGAATTTGTAAAAAGAGGAATAAACGATTGGCTAGGTATAGATGGGTCTCCGTCCGCTAAAGATAATTTTTTATTAAATAAGGATGAACTAGTAATTTTTGATTTAGCTCAAGAGTATCAATTCAAAAAGAAATATGATTTAGGCCTTTGTTTGGAAGTAGCCGAACATTTAAGGGAGGAGGATGCTGATATTTTAATTAAAACAATAACCGAGGCTTCAGATAATATTATTTTTACGGCGGCCACACCCGGACAAGGGCCAAGAAGTATCGGCCATATCAATGAGCAGCCACATTCTTATTGGGTTAAGAAATTCAAGGATAAAAAATTTTTATATCTCGAATCAAGAACAGAGGAGATGAGAGAAGAGATGAAAAAAAACGGAGTAGTTTGGTGGATAGTTAATAATTTAATGGTTTTTAATAAGAAGTAAAATATGATGATTAAAAATTTTCCTGAATTACGCCAGGCTTATCAATATGATTGCGGCGCGAACGCTCTGCAATCAATTTTAATCTATTACGGATTTGATATTCGTGAGGGTAAAATTATAAAAATGGCCAAAACCAACAAAGAGGGAACAAAGCCGGAAGAAATTTTAAAAGTTCTTAAAAAATTTAAATTAAAAGCAAAGCTAATAAGCCCGATAAGCTTAGGAGATTTAAAAAAATTCCTAGATAGGGGCTGGCCGGTGATTATTGCTCTCCAGGCCTGGGTAAATAGGGCTAAAGATTATTCAAAAGATTGGAGCGATGGACACTATGCAGTCGCCGTCGGCTATAATAATAAAAAAATTTATTTTGAAGACCCGGCCTCAATTAACCGCACCTATTTAAGCTACAAAGAATTATTAGAACGCTGGCATGATTGCGACTGCTTAAATAAAAAATATTATAATCTGGGAATTGTGGTTCAAGAAAGACGAAAAATAAATACCAAAGCGGAACACATGGATTAAAAATATGGAGACTTATATTTTGATTATTTTTCTATTAATAAATTTATTCGCTTTTTTAATCATGCTCAGCGATAAAATAAAATCGGCCACACCGGGCGCAGAAAGAATTTCCGAAGGAATGTTGTTTTTTCTGGCGGCCGCTTTTGGAGGCCTAGGGGTTTATGCCGGCATGTTTTCTTTTAGGCACAAAACGCAAAAATGGTACTTTCTTTTGGGTATCCCGCTATTAATACTCCAAAATATGGCCACAATTTACTTGATTTATTTTTTATTTAAGGTAAGATAACAATCAGCAAAAAATAACAGTAATTTAACAAACAAGGAGGCAACGTGAAAAAAAATATAAGTAATTATCCAGAATTACACATTGGGAAAAAGACGCTACTTTGGCCATTTCTTTTGGGTCCAATGGGCGTCGGGGTTTCTCTCTCCCGACTCGTAGCCGCCTTTGCGAATGAGGGCGGCGGAGGCATTCTCTCGATTGTATGTATCAGGGAAATTTGGTCGCAACGACTAAACTATAAAGTTTCGACCTATGAGGCCGTCTGTTTTGAAATAGCTACGGCGCGAGCACTCAGTCCTAATGGCGTAATCGGTATAAACATCATGGTTGCTGTTCAACAGGACTATGAAAGCGCAATCAAGGCGGCGGTCGATATGGAAATAGATTTCATTTCTATCGGAGCGGGCCTAATCGGTAGCTTGCCGGTTATTGATCACCCTCATAAGACTAATATTGCCGTTATTGTTTCCTCTGATCGGGCGGCCAATATTGTTCTCCATCGTTTCGAAAGCAATAAATGGCGAGAAATGGGTTATGAACTCGCCGCGTTTATTGTCGAGGGACCAAAAGCGGGCGGACATTTGGGCTTTAAAGCGGATCAGGTAGAAAAACCAGAATATCAACTTGAAGTTATTTTGCCGCCGATTAAAGAGCTGGCAAGAACCAATGGGGATATTCCAGTCATTGCCGCCGGCGGTATTTATACAAGAGATGATATTTCAAACATAATGACGCTTGGGGCCGATGGTGTGCAAATGGCTACTAGATTTTTAGCGACCGAGGAATCGGATGCTACTTATAACTACAAAATGGCCATTGTTAACACAACCAAGCCGGAAGATATTGTTGTTTCCTCCGGTTCTCCCTGCGGGTTGCCGTTTCGAGTTGTTGTGAGCTCTCCAATGTATCAAACCCACCTCAAAAAAGGACGGGAACCACGATGCGACAAGGGCTATCTCTTACGCAAGGATGGAGAAGGCAACTTTACGGTTTGTGGAGCAAAAACTGACAACGAACATTTCTTTTGTATCTGCAATGGCTTATTGGCTTCGGCTGGATATAATCCCAAAGAAGAGGGATTGTATACTGCCGGTGCTAACGCCTACCGTATTAAAGAAATTAGTACGGTAAAAAAAATAATGGATGAATTAAAAGGGCTGGCTTAATGTTAGCCCCTTTTTATTATTGCAAACTTTTAGTAAGTGTTTAATTGACGTATTTATTTTTACGTGGTATTCTTATTAAGCAACAATAATGTGTCTCAAAAAAGTAGTCGATTTTTAAACTATTTATTAAATTGCAACCTTACAAACTAAGTCTCAAAATTATGACTGGTGTTATTAAAGCTTTAACCGATAAAGGTTTCGGTTTCATTGCGGTAGAAGGTCAAGAAAAAGATTTATTCTTTCACAGCAACTCGTTAGTTGATGTTCAATTCAACGAATTACGTGAGGGCGATAACGTTTCTTTTGAAACAGAAATGTCTCCAAAAGGAATGAACGCGGTTAATGTTAAGCGCGTTTAATAGCTTTCTTGAAATTAAAATCCCGCCCATCTTTTTTTGAGGCGGGATTTTAATTGGCGAACATCGTTTATTTTAGACTTTAAATATAATAATTATACTAATATCCGCTTTAAGCGGAATGAATTTTATGAAAGATTTTAATCGAGGTGGTGGATTTAACGATAGAAAGGGTGGCGGAAATTTTGGTCGCCGCGATTCAGGAAGCAGAGCGGGCGGTCGAGGATTTAATCGCGGTGGCGATGATTCAAGCCGGCCAGCAATGCACAAAGCAATTTGTGCGGAATGTGGTGATTCTTGCGAAGTTCCATTTAAACCGTCCGGTGATCGACCGGTGCTTTGCAGTAATTGTTTCAAGGGTAAAGACGGAATGAATGCCAGCCGTTCTGGTGGCCGTGATTTTTCTCGTCCTAGTTTTGGCGATAAACAAATGTTTAAAGCGACTTGTGCCCAGTGTGGCAATTCTTGCGAGGTTCCGTTTAAACCATCATCCGGCAAACCAGTTTTTTGCAGTG
>Ga0172381_10002228_pt1 | contig 21709 bp, 13 predicted proteins | sample Leawel6488metaG_FD_119754 | JGI IMG/M metagenome (GOLD analysis project Ga0172381, IMG submission 119754) | Leachate microbial communities from a municipal landfill in Southern Ontario, Canada - Leachate well 64-88 metaG | ecosystem: Engineered > Solid waste > Landfill > Unclassified | place...
CTTGAAGAATGGTGGTTCCAAAACAATGAGGATACCTGCAAGTCTATTTTGGAGGCACCTGGTAATCGGACATCAATCTCATCTTTTGCTAAGCAAGCTGGTTGGTGGGTAGAACCAAAAGATCAAGCAACAGCCACCAATATATAAATACATAATAAACAAATTAGCAAGGAGATAGCAGTTATGATGGGTCAATATCAACAACCTGAGCCTCAACTGGTCGATGCAATAAAAACAGCAGCTGAACAATATCTTCAGCAATTAGTCAACGATCGCCAGATATCCACACAGATGGCGCAGCATCTTGGAGAAACGTTACAACAACAACTGAATGGCCTTATAGGATTCATTCAACAATCTTATCCTAGCGGTGTCACATTTGAACAAGTTCGACAAGTACTTGCCGGACAGATACGTCAGAATCTGATTGCGCTTCAACAACAACGCCCTGAAACTGGGCAAAGTCGTTTCATTCAAGATCCGTATCGTCAGAGTCAATATCTCAATACAAATGTAGGACAGAATATAGGGGCGTTATCATTCGACAAACAAGGCGATGCCGGATATATGGCTCCACCAATAAAACCTCCTACACCACAATATCAGGAGCCTGTTATGCGTGAACCTTCTACACCAGGTAACACATTGGTAGAATCAAATCTACCGAAACATCAATACACCGCTCGTACAGATGATAATCCCGATGTATATTCGACAAAATGTAAATCAGGACAAATCACCAAAGTCGAGCAGAAGATGATGATAACAGATGAGCTAAATAATCTGTTTAACTTCTCTAAAGTAACTTGTCATATCCCTGAACCTGCCATAATCAATGTTATTGATAATTTCATATGGACAAACCCGAAGTTGTGCAGCGGTTTATATATGGCTGATCTTGATTACTCAAGGTTTGTTCTACGGAGTGTCAAATCGCTACCATGCCCGCCGATTGATCTCAAACCTCTTGTTTCCAGAGAGGTGAATGAGCTTCCGGTTGATGTGACAATCACCAAGATCATCAGATCGATCGGTCAAAGGAATCACGATGTTGTCGCCAATATCGAAAAGATACTGGTAGCTCGTCTTAATGATCGATTGAAACGGTATGTTCGTTCCAGTGAAAGGATCTCTCAGATCATCTCTGTAGATACCCTTGAGGACGTATGTACGCTTGGTAGTTATCGTAATAAACATACCAAGGAAACTACCTTCCACAAGGGATATGAAGCGACAGTGCTCCGTTGTTTCCGTGAGGCATTGGAGAGCGTAATCACTGATATGACTCCTACTGGTTATTACCGTATAGAAGATATCGTTGCCAATCTATTGGTATGCCCCAGTTTTGTCATTCGTGAGAATGGTATCTGTGAGCGCGAAATGGCTACCGATGATCCAAAATTCATCGAGGCAATCAATAACAAATACACGGTCTTCGCTGATCACGATAATGTGGTCATTACGAATTTCGTTCCAGAAGGATTGGAGGAAGAGCTTGAAAGAGGCATATTGCTGATAGAGAAACCTACCAATCCGATTGACTATCTGCTCACCTCACGTACATGGGGTGACAAGGCCAAGACGATAGTTATGATGGAAGGTGACCAAGCTTTAATAGTCAAGAATGGTGTCACCCTCGATGGTATTCCATTTCTCTATCGTGATACCGTCAATCTCGATTATATCTGAACCACTATCGGAGGAATTTATGTTGAGGTACTTAACCTGGCCGAATCGTTTAATAATTTGCTTAATAATAGCATTTTTCATATATGTTTTTCTACATCCGATAAACTGTAATGCTGATAATGCCGAAGATCATGATTACCAGATCCCAAAACAAAAAGATTGTCAGAAGATCATGATTGACGAACGTTATCTCGGTGGTAGAGTATTATACAAAACAATCTGTGTATATACCGTTGAGATCAATCATCGTCAGTATCACATGTGGCATGTGATAAGATCAGAACAAATCGGCCTCGTAAGTACTCAATAAAATAATATCATCTACCCATCTCCCTATGTTGGAGATGGGTAGATGAGTATCATATTCCTACTTTTTTGTTTACACTAAGAACGATGAAGCGCTATCGAGTCTTAACAACATGGTTTCATCAGCATCAGGAGTACTGAAATTGATACCTTGATTAGTGTAGTGATACGCTAAGGCAGCGAATATCGCCTCATTGCTTTCGAATGTCCCACCAAGTCCATCACTCATAGTGACTAATTGATCGTTAGCTGTATATAACCCGATCTCACTGACACGAGCCCGTAAGAGATTACCGTTATACAAAACATTGATGGCCTCTATTACTTCGTTACCCGTTATATTGATACTTGCCGATAAAGATACAGATATCTTCTCAGTAGCTTGGGTAACAGCTTCAGCACTTGTCACCGTCGGTGTAGGTGTGAGATTAGACGAATCTAATTCGTCAAGAACCTCTTCAACACCTGTGGTTATATTCGTTCTGATGATCTTAACACGATTATCAATGATCTCTAATTTCTTCAGATAATACGCCCAATACGATTCATCACCTATTGTTCTCATCACACGCATCCGATAGTTCATCCGTTCAGTTGGAGTAAGATCGTCATCAATTGGAACTATACGAAAAGGAATCGGTGTGTAAAGATCAAGGTTTTTAGAGGACGGAATATAAGGAGCTGAAAGATTCTCATCATCGAGATTCTTGAATCCACGAATACCGATACCGAAGAAACTGAGTTTGGGAGAGGCAGCTGGGAGTGTCGTAGGGTATATGTTATATTTCGAATTCAAAGTGGTATTCGTGAGATACAATGGATCTACCCCGGTGATAGCTTGCATCTCATTGAGGGCACAGAGTAAGGTTTTAGTGAGTTGATATGGTAATGATATAGCCATTTTATTAGATCCTCAGTTAAGGTTGTTCTGGGAAAGTGACACTTATTCCATCTTGTTTAATACGAATAATACGATTATCAAAAGATGACAAAATACTACTATCATCATCTGGTAATTCTATTGTGAGCTGTGAAGTTGAGGCTACCTGTTCTATGACAGCATCAACCCCACTATCTGTGGATATTTCTGATAACCCATTCCACGTTATTGATATCTGATAATCAGCAATATTGTCATTACTAAAATCGAAAAGACTCCCTATGTAAGAAGTATAGGTTGATCCAGTCGATTCACCAATATGACCAACCAGCTTTGGTAAGGTTATCCGCAATGAGTCTTCAAAGGTCTTATTCAAAAAGGTGATATTGTAACTCACCATATACGTGAAGAGTTCTTTGATCTTACTGATAAGAGTTGATACGATCTCATCATCACGAGCTAGTTCTTGAAACCCATATTCAAGTGGACAAATACCCGTTATGATGGCGTACATGAATTCGTTGTATTGGGTGTCATTAGTTATTCTATCTATTTCTAATAACGCATCCGGGTATCTTTCGAAATACTCAACATAGGTAGCGTAATTCGGAGGAACATCAACAACATTCATGTCTGGGACGAGCGTATGATAAACAAGAGATCTCGCTTCATAAGCTATGGTTTCATCTGTATTCGCAAGATCATCAATCATATTAAATACAGCTTCATATTGAGATCCTAAAGCGTTCGACAGCTCTTCACACGAATACAGCTCGGTCGTCACATATGGTATACCTTGGGTAATCTCATCGACATCAACATATGATCTTACGAAATACTGATCCCCATTCGTATACATATATACAGGAATGGTTGGAGGTATGAGATGAGATATGGCTGTGGATAAGGTATACTTGGTGAAAAGGTTAATCGGTTGTTCCTGCTGCATATAAATACAGTAAAACAAAAGAGCCAAGGCATCCTTCACATTATCAAATCTGATAGTATTTTGAGATATGGGACTTCGTATCTCTGGAGCAAACATGAGCTTATTCTGCGTGATAAGGTACACGATGGAGTCCAGAATAAATCGAAGCAAAAGCATAAGCTCATCAATGCCAACATTACGATCAAATTCGAGAAACTTTGTAACGAGTTTATTTGTTGGCGCTTTCTGAAAAGCTGAGGTAATACCTTCACGATACATCTGATCATTTCTGGTATCATGTCCCTCATGGTATATACTGTCTAAAAGACTGCTGAAACTAGTGCTGCTGAGGTACTCCTCGGCAGATCCATTGGAGGGGACAACATCGGGGTATTTGTCGTGTGTTTCTTCACGGTTTAGGGTATGCGAGATGATGATTTTCTTACTTAACGAATACTGTAAAGGCTTCAGAAAAACATCACCAAGAATATCGATAAGAAACTGCTTACCAGCGTGAAACTTAAGATACAATGCGTTTCTATAAAGAAATAATTCTTGCTTATGAGTAAGGTACCCACGGTATCGCCCAAATCCTAATGATGCTAAGTATTCCCAGACGTGATAAGGATGTACATCAACCGTTTTAATATTGAGGATACGCTTCGTAAGAACCAACAATGGAAGGAGACTCCACAACATCGACCAGAATGTATGAGGGTAAAGGTCCTCATATTCCATAGGCGACATATACCATCGGTATTCGATTCGCCATAACACCTCTTGAAGAAAGAAGATGATACTGTTTTTTTCGTACGAATTAAGAGACGAAGTGGTATACTCCGTGGTTAATATTGTTAGATTCCTGGCATCTATAGCCCCACTAATATCTACAACAGGATTAACGATACGGCGTATAATGAATTCATCATCTGGATAGCGATCCAGCAATAACTTCAGATTATCATTCTCACGATAAAACGTACGCATATCCGGATAGAGTTGTAGATTCTCTCGTGTAAGTAGAATTTCCCCCTGTGACAATGGTGAGTATCCATAGATAGGAGTAGTAGCAAAAGCGTTATCTCCTCTCAAGATACGATAATAAGGAAACGTTTCTTTATCGTACTCATCAAAACCATCTATTATAGCATACTCAGATTTGTTATTTAGGATGCTTTCAAATGGCTCGAACTTGATAACGATTCCATTCAAGAAGTTTATAACCTCTTGAACATATAATCGAGCTGAACTATCCATGATTATTCCTTGGAAAATGATTTATGTTAATCGAGATACCCGTTTATGCTTACGGAGAATATCAGCAATATGACTCGTCATACCTATCTCACCATTAACAAGTACGCATGTGTTATCATTGATCGTATTTAAGATGTTATAAAGCTTTGATATATCATCTCCGGTATTGAATACAACAGTATTAGTATACTCGCCAGGATATATGATACGTCCAGAGCTCTTAGTAACACCGATGTGAAGTTGCATCAGCCATACGTGATACCCATCAAATGACCATTCAAATCTGACTTTACCAAATAAGATCTCAAGTCGATCGTATAACCCGCTCACTTTTATCAATACTTCAGCTGGTATATCTACACCATGCACTTCACCAAGCATGAACGCATCACCAAACCCTTTTACACCTTCAATCATGAGATCATCTGTGGTCGATATAAGCGCTCCAGAAAAGACAGACTCAACCTCTTGCTGAGCTAAGCATGATACGAGACATTTACCATCTGGATCATCTGACTTCATAAGAGTATAAGGATCCATCCATCCTCTCACGGTTATATACGTTCCAGGTTCTTGAATAGAAGGACAGGTACGCATCCAGACCTCTGAGCTACCAGTTGGCATACCAAAACTAAAAATACCAAGATGAGGATTACGACTGAATACTGTAGTATAAGGAATATGAATACCTACAAGATGTGCCATAAGAAGACCGTAGGTCTTATCACCGATAAATTTACTAAATGCGGTAGGCCATACATAACGATGTTCTAGAACATCACTACTCGAATGTTCCTCCCAAATGATCACATGAGAATGCTTATTACCTACAGGCTTAGGGTGTATACTGAACTCGACTCGTTTATCAGTTGAGTCAGGGATATCTATCTTAAATCCATAAACAATCTCTAACATCCTCAGTCCTAATTCGATAGGTAAAGCCTCAATCATTTCATCAGACTTCTCAACAAAACGTGGAGTATTACCAGGTGAAAACTCGATGATATTATTTTGGGCTATACCAGATACTCCACCATCAAGAAGATCAATAGCCTCATGAATAATTAGATACAATCCTTTAGCGATAAGCCTATCGATATTAGCACATACATCATCAACCGTTTTCAAGCTAGGTACAAAGTCTTTACTCTGAGAATCGTCAGGGATGAATGTACGAATGTTTATAGATTTATAAGCGCTTTTAGATAACAACGCTTCTACAGCAGATCGTATCGTAACGAAATGATGATCATCTGAATACCCATTGATACATTTATACCGTATTTCGTTATCTGGAGATACGCTTATAAATTGAGCGATATTGTACGTATTACCGATTGTAATAAGATCCAAATCCTTGTAGTGTAATTTCATATATGCTACCATAATCCATTAAATTTATATTAAGTGATGCTATCGTATCGCCCCATAATATCGTAAATTATACATTATATCCATGTGTCAATGATAGAAATAGCAGTTGGGCCATCATATGAGAATTATACGTCAAATCAATGACTGATGTGTACCCTTCATATTCCATCTAAGGTGTTATAATGAGTAGAAAGAAATCAATGGTAACTACGATTAAAGAATTCTTCACTATCGGCCAGATTCCTAAAATAACGGAAGACACTACAGACCTCTCATATCGTTCTATGTCAGAGAAAGATCTTCAAGCAACGTTAAAAGAAGTATACGTTGAAGATAGCTCTCGTTATACGAACGTCAATAAACAACAAATACCATCCATGCTTGAACCTATCGGAAGAGAATTGATAGATCGACAAATGGATCATGAAAAGCTATTAGCATTAGCTCCTGAAATCGAACAAGCCGCCAGTATACTCATTCCAAGCTTATTATCTCCACAGGATTTCCGTAAGAATGTATTCAACCTCATCGTAGAAGGTGGTAACGAATCAGATGAAACTAAGACGGAGATTATCAAGATACTCAATGACCATTTCGATGGTACGCTTGATATGTCTGTACGCATTTCCGAATGGGTAAACGATGCGATGTTCCGTAAAGGTGCTAAAGTGGTTATGGTATTGCCTACTTCCACTATTAGTAATCTACGTCAAAATATCTCATCTATGGAAGCCTTAGAAGCTAATGTTAAGGATCTATCGGATGAATTAACCGCTTCTCTGGAACATATCGCTTGTAGTACTATCAAGAAAGAAATCTACTCCGACGACGATATCACCGATACCATATTAGCCAGTAATGTATTCGAGTTACCGGAAATGGTTATGACTGAAACCGAAAGAACGCAACGAGATGCTGATGTACGGAATATCAGAGCGTATATAAAACGTGGATTCAAATCGGCGATGAAACATATAGATGATAAAAAGTCTATTGTCTTCACGGAAGATCCACGGATGTTATTTCAGCCTAAGCTAACAAACAGCGTCGCTCTCGAATCGATAAATTCAAACATCATGACTAAGCTCGGTGTTAATCCTAAACCAAAATTCCGTGATAGGAAAGATGGAATAGCGAATAATACTGATAATAATAATGGTAGGTATAATTATCACCCTTATATCGATCTCAGTGAATATATTGTCAACGATGATGCAAGCTCTTTTCCAGCGATGATAGAACTACCTACTGAGGCTATCATACCTATCATTATTGAAGGATCTCCAAGTAACCATATCGGCTACTTCATCATGCTTAATGAGAATGGTTCCCCCATATCTACCGTTACTGATAATTATGGAGATCTACTAAGCAGTTCTTCTGGATCTCAACGTATCAGTAATCTATATGGTGCGTTTTATGGTAATGCTCAATTCTCTATTCAAAAGAAAATGGCAGCGGATGCTAAAGTAGAGATACTCAATTCTATCTACGATGGATTTGTTAAGAATCTTATGCATTCCAAGCTTGACGAGCTTGGGCTTGATAAGCATCAGGTTGAAATCTCAAGTAGTGTTAGCCAGGTCATGTTCACTCGTCTTCTTAAGAATACCGAGACTCGAATACTTTTTGTTCCAAAGAAACTCATAACGTATCTTGCATTTGATTATCACCCTGATGGTACAGGGAAAAGCAAGATCGATTCGATCAAGTTTCCTCTGAGCCTGAAGATGACACTCATCGTCACCAGACTCATAAGTTTGATTGAATCATCCATCAATCGAAGAAGCATGAGCCTCACCCTTGATGAATCTATAGGCAACCCTATAGAGCTGCTTCGTACTATCAAAAAGAGTATTGTGAATACAAAGAGTTTTGGATTATCTTACGATCCATCAACGATCATCAAGTCTGTATTAGATAAACAACTAACACTCATACCTGATCGTATCCCTGGCGTAGAGAACTTTTCTATCAGTGATAATGCGAATAATGTAGAATATCCTAAACCCGATGATGGATTATTGGATGAAATCAATAAGATGTACACCATGACATTAGGTGTACCACCATCGGCTATGAATAGATTGGGTGAAGATGAATTCTCACGTTCTGTTGCTTCCAATAATATCTTCTTTTCTAATCAGCTGAAAACATCTCAACGAGTAATATGTGCGACATTGACAGATTTCATACAAGTCTATACTGAATTCAGTAACACTTTATGTGATTCTATCAAGACGATACTCAAACAATCTGAAAGTCCTGGATCAAGTACTGAAGGCACTATAGAAGGTGAAGTCGATGGTAGTGTTGAAGGAAAGAAAGAACTCCATTCAAACATCGATGAGGATCTGGATGCTCGTTTGTTCGAGATCATTCGTAACATTCGTTATACTTTACCCTCTCCTAATTTCGCTCCAGACAAAGCGAGTTTTGAAGATCTCAAAGAATACATTGAGATAGTTGATAACGTCTTGATGGCCCTCTATCCTGACGATATGGTTATAGACAGTGAGATAGGTGGAGTCGTTAAAGTGGTTCGTGCGAATATGAGAAGAGCTCTTATACAGGCTCACATTCAATCCAACAGTTTACTTTCTGATTTCAATTTCGATGCTCTAAGTAATATAGATGTGGTTAGCGGTATTGAGTCTACCCAGAAGATGATGGCTCTTAAAGCTGCTTTAGACGGTGTAGTTAAAGCTTTTACTGCTGGTAATGAGGAAAGTGGTGGTGCTCAAAGCCAATGGTAATGAATTCAAATATATATTACTTCATTGATAAGAAATGATACCCATAATTGAGATCACAGCGTCAATGCTGTGATCTCAATAATACAATCTTAATAAGGAGTTCTGATATGAAAGAGAAACGACGTAATCCAAGACAACACCTTGTAGGAACGACACTTGATATCTCGGGTGGTGTAAAGGTATTTTCTAACTGTAATATCACCGATGTATCAGCGGGTGGTATGTGTATTGACAATCTCCCTGAGAAGTTCTTACCTTCTGTTGGAAAAGGTAATCACCGATTCATAGGTATCGTGAATTTCGGTATGGGATCCGTAAGAGTAGAAATTACTCCAAAGTGGTTCCGTCCTGGATCTACCTTGAATAAGATGATGACTGGTTTTGAGATCGTTGGTAATATTCCTAAGTGGTTTGAATTCATTCGTACGCATACCAATATCAAGGAGTTTACAATGATCCTTGACAATAGAACAGAGGACCTCTGGGGAAACTACGGCCTAAAGCATTTCAGATGATCTATGCGTACTATCATAGCTGGATCAAGAAGTATAACTGATTATAATACCACAGCAATCGGAATTGAATCGGCTTATTTTATTCCAACCATTATATTAAGTGGTACTGCTAACGGTCCTGACCAGCATGGAGAAAGGTATGGTTTGGAACATGGTATATTCGTTAGAAGATATCCAGCAGATTGGAATAATCTAGGAAAAGGAGCTGGATACATTCGGAACATCAGAATGGGTCATGAGGCTGATGCACTAATAGCCATATGGGATGGTAAGAGTAAAGGAACATTACATATGATTAAGATAGCTGAATCATTAGGATGCCTTATCTATATATACATTCCCCACCAACAACGTACAGGATAGCACCTAGGTGCTATCCTGTACGTTTATCCAAGATACATCTTTTTTTATTCGTTACGTTGCAGCTGTGAACTCACTGAGGATCTCAGTCATCTCGGCCTCGATACCAAGATCTTTAGAACTATCCTCAATAGCCGTTGCGATAGGTGTCGCGTTTTGGAAGTTGGCTTTATGAAGCTGAAGGACTTCAGCGATGGCGATGGCGGCACTGAATACATTACTATTGTGTTGTAATATACCATTGAAGTCAAAGCTTCGCTCAGGAGATTCACTGGTGCCGATTTCCTTTTTCATACCGATCATACCGGATGTTTTCGGCCACATCGTAGTGATAAAGGTAGCATCAATGATGTTCTTCGGAATCATTGTAGGATCAAAGCTAATTAACAGAAGGTCCATGGTAAAATACGAAAAAACAAACGGATCCAAATCATCTACATTGGTCATAGAGGCCAAGCTAGAGAAATGGGTGTCTGCACTGGATATCATATTCATCCATTGACGGATAGTATTCCAGGATATGTTACCTGGAAATTCGGGAAGGGTGATGTTTGGCGAGATTGCCGTACGCTTGTTCTTGGTTGGTACTTTTACTTCTTGACCATCAGCAAGCGTATAAGCCGATGCTTCATCCATCTCATAACCAAAATCGATACCCGTGATGGATTTGGTATGTTGTTCGATTAATGCTTTGACAAGACTTCCCATTGCTGATACAGACTTGAACATAGTGGGAAGGTGAGTGATAATCGGAACCACAGGAGCGAATACCAAAGGAGTAGCTGCATCGATACGTGCAAGACGAGGTCCTACACCGAGCTGACCACCCTTAGCGACATTCATAACTGTGGCGTTATTATTGAGCGTGATGTTTGCTACATTGTTGAGCAAAGCACCTGATAAAACTGTCATTTTAGTGTCCTCCGCAATGTAGATTATGCTGTAGTGGTTTCTCTACGGACAGGAACAATTACGTTCCAGACACGATTCGGTACCGTTCCATAAACAGGAATTTCAACCGTAAGTGCATAGCCCAATTCGAGATCCGTTTCGGTCTGATAAGGATTAACTTCAGCGGTAATGAAGTTACCGAGTTTCTTGTAAATATCCGCACCAACTGATTCACGAATACTCGCAATAAGCTGAGCGATAGGATCATCGACACCAGCGAATTTCGCCCATTGAAAACGAACGATATGCTTGATATAAACCAGCATGTCAGTAAAAACGTCATCCGACAAAAGACTGGTAAGATACGGGTATACAGAAATAACATCAGGATAATGATACGATGTCATGTCATAATACTGCATATAGTTGAGAGCATTATCCCAAGAGAGTTGCTTGAAGTCATCTTCGACAGGGAACCAATTGACATCCTTAAGGATGGTAACCGCCGAATTAGGTAGACCTTTCGGTTTTCCTTTCATGTAGGTTGCACCCTGCCAGATTCCTTTCTTGATCATGTTGTCGATGGTAGCTGGTACGATGGTGTTATAAACGGTGGTATCATTCAATTTACCACACTGCTGCATAATCGTTACACGACATGCTTGTGTCCCGTAGATATAGGACTCGATATGAAGAAGAGCACGGGCTCTGAGAAAGCTACCCATGGATTGATCTTCAGCTTTTGTATTCGGCTCGTTGTAAACCGATTGAGTCGAGAGAATGATCTTGACATCATCGCGTAAACCAAGAAACTCAATCAACGATTCCTTAGTCTCCGATGCATAACCCGAATCATACAGATGGGTAACCGGATAACGAGGTTTATCTTTGATTTCCGGAAAGATATCACCAGTCAACCAGGTTTGAGTGAGGCTTTCAAGATCAGCATTCGCAACCGTACCATCTACACCACCAATCATATAGTTGATGACATTTTTATTGAACAGGATAGCATCCTCACTATCAACATCGATGGAGATATGATCGTAAGGCTGTTGCGTCATGGTTTTACCTGTAAACAGATTCACCATAAAAGGTGAGGTCAGCTCAGGGAAATCAGCGACAGTCTCGTTAACAAGGCAAGCCGTGCCGATAGCTTCGACATTAGCCGGATACGGATACAAATTGAACAAGATATCATCAGCCTTATAATCATTGACGATAACCTCACTCAGGTTATAACGACGCATCGTGGTTTTGTCGATAGTATTCTCGGCAAAGGTGAATTCCGTATCTGTATCAAGATAACGGGTACGAATAACAGAAGCGGTATCATCACCCCATTCGGTTGTGACGACACCTAAGGTGAAGATCAGCGAATCCATAGCCGTTGCAACACCGGTATCAGAATCCTCATTCCAGAAAAGCTTGAAACCAGTGAGACTGCCCCAGGCACCTGGAGATGTAGCTGTCAAGACAGCGATAGGATACGTAGTGATATTAACGGGTTCAGCTGTTACCGGATCAACACCAACGGAAGTTGATTGTACCAACGCCTTTGGATTTTCTTCAGCTCCTAAAGCCCGAATCGTCCATTTGACAATGGTACCTGGTTCACGAAGAGGAACACCCTCATTATCGATCGGTAGAGGATCTCCAGATTCATCAAGAATGATGAATCCTTCAGCATCCTTCTGATATTGAATAAGATTGGAGGTGAAGATACTGCATTGCAGTACCAGTGATGCGGATACCGCTGTATCAGCGGCTAACCGAACAAAGAACACCTTATTATGAGATAGACAACGTTCAGCGAAAAGGCTCGGATGCTTGTAATATTGACTGTATACGTCAAATGTACCTGCCCCGAATTTCGTTACGAGTTCCTCATAACTTCCATACACTGGAACGCCGACCGGACCGCGCTCGGCGAATGAGAGAAACAGAGGGCGATGTAAAGCCAAATCCTCTACTGCGAGAACAGTCGTTGACGACTCGTCCTTCACATTAATCTCATAGTGAGGAAAAGAGTAGAACTTAGACATATGATAGCTCCTTTCAGAAATGGGTTAAATAATTTTTTACTTGAAATACAGTAATCCAAACGATCTTATGACCTATAGAAGGGTGCTATCGCTGGTACCTTTTATCAGATTACAATTAAAATCAACAGAGAGATAAATACATGAAGACGCATTTGTCAGACACGAATATCGGTCAGTCGAGTAATGTCGCTAATTACGCTCGTAATGCTCGGAAGTTCTTAATAGATAATGTGAACCGTATTACATTCAATAGTGATGAAGAAGCGAAACTGTTGAATACGCAAAATTCAATGATGCGTACCATAATGAGCGATCTGTACAATCAAGCTCTCAGTGAAAAGAAGCTTGATATATTCAAATTACTCATATTTGACAAGATTGATAAGGTCCCGTCATGGTTTCTCATATCATGGTTGGATATTGACACGCTCGAATTAACGGTGACTGATAAACAAAGCGCTGATGTTCTCAACACAATGTCCGAATATAGGAATAAAATACTGATCGATATTACTCCGTATTATTCTCGAAAACGAGGGATGATCACCGATACCACTAATTTCCACTCGAGATTGGTAAGAGCTATGCTGAGTCGATCATATAATTCATTCACTCGTCTGTGGCTGTCTCCTGTATTGATCTACCAATTGACGAAGTTCTATTCGATGATACTGTCGATGAAGATCACGAGGATATATAATCTGACCTTTCAAGAACAAGGTGTAGTGACAACGGCTCTTTCTGTGTTTTTCGTTAATCGGTGTACTGATGGTCATAACGTTATTGATCCGATCATGGGTAAACTTGATTTCCTACGCAAAAGTATCGATACAAAACCTATCTATGATTTTATATCGAGTAAATACACCTCTGAGTCTTATGATCTTGCTGCGGTGATCGATACGATCATCGAGTTTCTTCCAGCACGTATCAGTCAGTTCAACCTACAGACATTCTACTCAATGAATGCTAATCTTACGTCAAATCAGGCTATCTCTCTCATCGCATTGGAGTATCCCCCATACTGGTGTCATCTTCTTATATCGGCTTTCAGTGGTGATAAGACGAGTTTATACCACAGTATAAAATCATTAAATCTTCGGTCAGATGCTATGGAGTTTCAAGCCAACTTATTAAAGACTGGTAGCTTCATTCGTAGTCTATAAACCTTCTCTAAGGAACTAATCCCATGGCTGTTGATTATCAAGGACTCTTTGAGGTAGTGAAGACGAAAATCTTCGATGATATATTCAACTACACTAATATCACATTAAAGAATAATGTGAAACTGACGATACTGAATAACGGTAAGAAAGCTAGGTCAATGGTATCGAACAACATTATCACGACGCTTCTTCCTGATACAACTAACAGATATTATTTATTTGCATGTGATAACGTGGTTATCAGTAATCTATTAGCTAAGACTGTTGATTGGGTATCCATGGAGGATGTATTAAATGAGAATAAAGTCAATGCCGATTTTGTAACCGAAAATAATCGAATGCTAGCGAAACGTATGATATTCGGTAGAGCTGAAAATGCTGGATTCACCGTATTCGCTGTTGATGTGAGATTATACAATCAACTTGGTGTACCACCTGATACATACATGGTAATCAACATCGATACGAATCTCGTCGGTGAGCGAACTGTCATAAGTCATATACCTGGTGTTCATGAGAACTATGCTGCTATTCTCTCTTCCTTCAATACGTACCAGTCCCACCAACGCATAGGCTTCATCAATGGGTACGCTTATCGAGATGATATCTTCCTGACAATCGGTGATCACACAACCGATTATTATGAGTTATATAACGACGGCAATGTTGAATTTTCATTCGAGGTAGATCTTACTCATCGTAACACATACGAGAGCTCTGAAGAATCTCTCTACAAAGACATTATCATCATTCCGAAAGATCTGATTAACAATGGAGTATTCACCTACGATACGATCTCTGTCATCGTTTTTGATGAAAACGGTAAAGGTATCTACCTTCCATTTCTAGCAACACAGAGTGTCTCTCAATTGACACACGCTTGTTTCAGTATCTCATCGTATCTGATCGATGCCGCTTTTGATAAGCTCAATGTGACTACTGGTAAGCTTTTAGTGATCGCCAGTAATTACAGTAAGAACAATGAGAATGTGATGAATGGGAGCATCACTGAGCAACTCTATACACTCGATGATACGACCATACTGAACACGATGCTAGGAACTGGTAATCCCGATGTACCATATTGGTATGCCGATGCATTAGAAAAACGGATGTATGGTAAATTTCTCGTAGATATCTCCCCAATGGATACCTACAGTACTGATCGTATCAGAGACCAGATCGAATGCTTAGGTTACTATAGCTTTGTCAATACCATATGTAAGGTTAATGGAGATCTAAAAGATCTTGGATCATCCGTTAGCAATCTCACAATGAATGTACCGATCTTCTGGACAGATACCGACGTTTACCCTATACTCTATTTGGATGGTATCAAGATCAATCATGACCGATATGATATCACTCGTACAGATGATGTTCTTTCAATTGACTTCCCAACCCCTTTGGTTATTGACTTCAGTTATTCTATCATTCATTATGAGCTGATAATTACGCCTGAAATAAAAACCTACATACGCGACGTTACTATCGATGCTCATTCTTTTACTATACCAAAACATGACGGTGATATACGGGTCCTTCACCTTGTATCAGCTGTAACATTAGGTCTGACTGATGAAGAATATCCTGGATATGAAGAGGTTGATACTTTTTATTCAATCATTGATTCGGGAGATAGTTATATTCTATCGTTTAATCCGTCAGCTTATGGCCACCGATTCATTATTGTGTTTCCTAATATCACTGCTATTAATTACCATCCTAATGTGAATATCGATACTGGTGAGACATTATGTTTCGTACCTTACACATCTACTGACGGTGATAATACAAATATTTTCGAAACTGGTGAATATGAAGTTTATCTGAATAGTAGATTTATGGTTCGTGGTATTGATTACAGTGTTAATGAGATCACGAATGCAAGCGGTAATCAAGGAGGATATCTCATTGTTATTCAGAATCTGAAATTCCTTGACGATATTGACAATTCGGTAGATATATACAAGACCGGAAGAGTCGTGATCACATCTGATATAGGATATGTGGTAGATGGTATTATTCCCAAGAAGCCTTCAAATGAGACATGGATAGAAGGGATAAGCCGGTTGTTTATTAATGGTAGAGCTGTACCATTTGACTCAGTAACAGTTTATCCTACTCATTACGAGATCGCTTCGTCATACTGTGGTAATGGATATATCTATCAATTTATTGTGAGTGTTCCTCAAGATCTTCACGACGCTTATATTGATTACATCGATCCAACCTATCTTAATGGTAGAGTCGAGGTTTGTAATTTCTTCACAAATGATTACCATTATACCTATCCTGATACCATCGTCATTTCCTATGGGAATACTCTGTATAGCTCTTATCTAAATGAGCTCATAAAACGTATAAAGAATCGAGATATCACTGTTAACTATATCAATGATGATACAGATATTCGTAATCAGGTAATCGCTTATGAACATCTAAAGGACTACGATGTCATCTTTAACGATGATAAAATAGATAAACGATTCGTCGATCTATATCCTACATATCTTGCTACGATAGAAATCGATGATCTGAATCTTTATCTATACATTCAGCGCTTAGTTAAAATCGTATTGGGTACGGATGAAATAACTGACCATCGCATTGTTTACACGATAGGAGATGATACTCCTATTTAAATAACACGAATGATTATACCTGGCCTAAACCCTCCCAGCTATTAATGCCGGGAGGGGTAGGTCAGGAACCATACAATAGAGGAAGAATACTACAGATAAGCTGTGAAACTTTACCGCCAATTGGAGAGTTATATGTCATGTTAAAATTCGAAAGACTCATCATCATTACTGGTAATAAGTATTCTATTCGCACAGATACTATACAAGATCTCGCTGATCTGTTTCAAGGATCTGACGATGTCAATAAAATGATAATACTCGTCATCAGTAACGGTCAAGATCTCCATTCTCTGGATGTAGGCCGTATAATAATAGCCAATCCTGTTTTTCTAACAGCAGCAAATATTGACGAATTCATTGATATGCTTACTCCTGAGCTTATATATACCTACCGCAGTTCTTTATTAACTGAGACACGTTATATGAGGAGCTTCAGGTGTCACGATCTATCTGGGGATACTGTCATATCACCATTCAACATTATAACAGGTGAAACAACAACTACCAGTTATGATCGACATTTTACTGATCTTCTTATTAGTTGTGAAGCTTACGATCTGACGAATGTTATACCAATCATCGATGGTAAATTACGACTCTGTAGTTGGGGCGATAAAAAGATACAAATACAGAACCAAGTGGAATTGACCAGATCAACCGCTGAGGTTAATTTCCTATCATTAGGCGAAGTCAATGTATCACTAATACAATTAGGTGATATAGAAGATAACGACTGGGTGATCCCAGATGATAGAAAGATAATACTAGTAATAGGAGGAACTTTGTTCTACAATGATCCACATGTGTTCAATGTAAATTGTTCTCAGAATAAGCTGAAGCTGAACACGTGGTTCATGAATAAACTCATCGCTGATATGGGCTACAGTTCAATGGAAGCTATGATCAATGATCAAGACTCGTTTGTGATTGCTATAGAAGCAAAGCGATTATTAATCCGAGATGTCTTAATGATACCTGTATGTTTTGATATGAAAGTCTTGGAGTTCTGTTATTTTGAAGAAGACTCTCAAGATGATCATGTCGATTACATCTGTATTGATAATGCTGATAGATCTGTAAAGGGAATTACCATAACTGATAAAATGTATAAGAATGTTATCAGTGGTGATACTCCAAAAACACATCATATTCACATCGATAGTGGAAGCGGCGATATGCGTCTTGTCCAGCTATTAGCATGTGTCTAATTATTCTACGTCTTTAAGGAGAAAACATGGAACTTACTCGTGTCGATACAATTGTCCAATTTACTCCAGGTAGTGCTACTGTCTGGGATGATATCGCTGTTGCTGTACCTTTAGGTGCTGTGGTCATTGATACTGATAATAAGATCATCAAAGAAGGAGATGGTGTTAATCTTTTTGCTGATCTGCCGGTGTGTCTTGATTACAACTTCACAGATCTGACCAGTGGTGCTGTGACCCCAACTGTTGAGAATGCTGGCGTAATAACTATCGCTAATAATGAAGTATATACCCCATCTGCTACACTTCTCAGTGATGTACTCGAATCCATTGGGGCACTGAATACCCAATACATCGCTCAGCAAGATCGTATCAGTAGTATCACCGAAGGTATAGTCATTGAACCTATAAGTTCAGGTACAGTTGATGGTATGATCGTTGTCTGTTCTAATGGTAAATATGTTGTTGGTGATCGTACTCTAAGCCAACTCATCAGTGACCTCGTTATGATCGCTGGAAACGCTGGTAAAGGTATGCATATCGATGATCTGGTTTGGTATTCTGATAGTGGACTTACTAGTCCTGTCGTTACGCCTAATGAGATCTCATCGAATTCCACTTACTGGTGTAAGATCACAGGATTTCATGATACAGCTGAGATGAGAGCTGTAGATTTCTCAATGGCTACATCAAATGAGAATATCACAATCACGACCAGTGAAGATCGTCAGACATCATCTATGATCCTAAGTGTTTATGGTGGTACAGGAGCTGATCAATTCATCGATGCCACCGTTGATACCGATGGTAATATATTTGTTTGTGGATATACGACCTCTGGTTCTACTGGAGGGAATGACGCTATTGTCGTGAAATATGATAAGGATTTTAATATCCTAATCGAAAAACGATTCGGCACAGCTTTCGAAGAAACCTTTCAGGCTATAGCTATTGATTCTACCGGTAATGTTTTTGTCTGCGGTGACTGTATCAAGAATGTCGCTACGGTTGATTATCACAATGGGCTGATAATGAAATTCAGCAGTGAGTTGGTATTGGTTTCATCTATATCGTATGGAGCAGATAATACCGCCTATTTTCATGACATCGCTATCGATACAAACGATAGAGTCACATGCTGTGGTATAATCAATACTGGTAGTGATCACGCCATTGTTGGTATATTCAGTAATACACTTACAGTCGTAACTGTGAAAACACTCACTGGAGCAGGAATAGATTATTTCAGTGCTGTAGCTGTAGATTCTACTGATAATATCATCTGTGTTGGTAGCACTACCTCTGAAGGTGCAGGAATACAAGATGCTCTGGTGATACGATTTAATTCTGTATTAGGGATCCTTGCTCGTAAAACATACGGTGGTGTAGGGAATGATTATTTCCAAGATGTAGTTGTAGATTCCTTTGATAATATCATCTGTGTTGGATATACCGGTAACAATGGATTGATCATTAAATTCGATAGCGATCTGGCTATCTTAGCTCAAAAGGCATATGGTGGTACAATTTACACAGGCTTCTATGGTGTAGCTGTTGACTCTGATGACAATATCATCTGTGGTGGTTATGTCAATGTAGCATCTGCTGGTAATGACTCTATGATATCCGTTTTCACAGGCGATCTTGACCATATCATATCAAAACGCTATATCGGTATAGATGAATTCAAAGGAATTACGGTATATCAAAAGGATATTATCTGTGTTGGATTCACGGAATCTATTGGCGCTGGATCTTCTGATGGTATGCTCATACGGATAGGAGTCGATATGCCGTTAGGCGTATTTGTCGGTATCAATATTCCATCAATTAGCCTTGTCGATATCGTACCTATCATTAGTGAAGCAGCTTTAACACTTGATGACTCTGCTTTAGCAACCGCCGATTCAACGCTGACACTCACGGCCGAAGCATATACCGTAGCCGATATTACAACTTTTACAAGTGTAAATGATATCATCTTCTCTAGTCGTGAACTCGAGCCTACAAAGCTTATCACCTCCATCTATCGTTCTAGTGGTGAAGATCGCTTTTCAGCTACGATCATCGATAGCCTCGGAAACATAATCGCGGTTGGGTCTACATATGTTGAAGATCACACCCTGGCATTGATAGTAAAATTTAATGCGGATCTTGATCCTATCGCCAGGAAAGTGTATACTGGTAATGATTATCAGAGTTTCAGTAGTGTTACGGTTGATTCTGACAATAACATCATCGGCGTTGGTACATACAAAGTATTAGCTGGTGATAGCTTATCAGCGTTTGTTGTGAAAATCAACCCAGGGTTATCCACGATAATCGCTAGTAAAGGATATGGCCTTACTGGGGAAGATGTATTCAATGATGTGACTGTAGATTCCTCTGATAATATCATCTGCGTAGGGTATACAGCATCTGAAGGCGTCGGCTTGAAAGATGGGCTTATTATCAAATTCAGTGGAGCTCTGGCTATCCTTTATCGTAAGATATATAGTGGGGCATTTGACGATGTATTCGAAAGCGTATTCATAGATAATACTGGTGGAATCATTTGTGCTGGCTGGACCTCATCCGAAGGATCCAATGTCTCAGGTTTGATTATGGCATTTGATGGAAGTCTCGAAATAGTTCTTCGGAAAATATACGATAGCACGTTAGGGACAGCTACACGATTTACCGCAGTTGACGCTTCTAGTACATCCATCATCTATTGTGTTGGTTATGTGATCGGTGATGAAGGTAATCGTGGGATTGTTGTTAATTTTGATTATTCTCTAGCAATGGTAGCACATAAGTTATATGGGCGTACCACAACTGATACTGAGTTTGTAGGAGTATCTACTGATTCCGAAGATAACGCTATAGTAGTTGGTAAAACAAATGGTGAAGGTGCTGGAAGTTATGACGCACTTGTTATTCGTTTTAATCCTATGCTGTCGATCTTAGGTCGTAAAACATACGGTACCGTTGGTATTGATGCTGATATCGATGCGTCAATTACTACTGATGACGATATCATATTGTCAGGTTATAGTGTTATTGATGGTTCTACGGATGCTGTATTAACGAAGATGCCAGGTACACTTCCTACTGGTATCTATACGAATAAGCATTTCACGGATCTGGTCTTATCTGATTCTGGGATGGCGATCATTGACGATGATTCTACTGTAGGTGATAGCGCTTTAACATTATCTAATAGTGCTCTTACTCTTGGTGATGTAACAATGGGTCTTTCAAATGCTTTGGGTGGTATTGTCAGAGACACTACGGTTATGGATGCTATAAGCGATGTATTCAAAGTAGAGATTGGAAATGTCGGCGATGCATCTGTAACCTTCAGTATCACAACCGATGATGGCGATGCTACTGTTAGTAAGAACATCAGTGTGGATATAGCCAAACAATCTATCATCGTGAGTGTTTATGGTGGAAGTGGTGATGATATATTTTATGGTGTAGCTATCGATTCTTCTGATAATATTATCTGTGTTGGTCAAACCAATTCTGAAGGTGCTGGAAGCGATGATGCATTAGTAGTGAAGTTCGATCCTAATCTCACTATCCTTGCTCGTAAACGATATGGTGGAAGTGGATATGATCGTTTTTATGGAGTAGCGGTAGACTCTGATGATAATATCATCTGTGTAGGATATACTGGATCTGAAGGTGCTGGAGGAGATGCTTTA
>Ga0172381_10002229_pt1 | contig 21704 bp, 29 predicted proteins | sample Leawel6488metaG_FD_119754 | JGI IMG/M metagenome (GOLD analysis project Ga0172381, IMG submission 119754) | Leachate microbial communities from a municipal landfill in Southern Ontario, Canada - Leachate well 64-88 metaG | ecosystem: Engineered > Solid waste > Landfill > Unclassified | place...
GCCGTGTCGAGAATCTCTTCGACCTTGAGGGTCGCCTTACATGCAAGAAATATAGTTGCCCCGAAACCAACAAGACCAAGTCCAAGAAGGATTTCGGGTTTGAATTTAGTCAAGACAAGGCCACTACGACCTAGAAATCTTGAGAAGAAATGTGCTCCACCTAGATTTAACATAAGTTTTAAACTCCTTTTTAATGTTGTTACGTGTTCTTGTTCAACTTGTGGATAAAATATAACCACAGCGCTTGGAAATGGAGCACTATTCGACTGGTCTCCGAATTTAAGTCGTCCTCGGACAAACCGAATTTCTCCTTTAGTACAGTATTGATGCCACCATGAGGTGTCCGTTCTTGCAGGAACAAGGCACACTACCGTTGCGCCAAGACGAGACGAAGTATATGCTTTACGCACCCAGTCATAAATACCTCGTCCGTATGGCGGGTTCATCCAGCATGTTCCTCTCCAAATTTGTGACAATCCGTCGTCTTCTGGAGAGAAATATTGTTGGCATTTGGTATTTTCTGGTAAAGCACAAACATCCAAATCAAAACTAAACTCTTCATTTAGTTTGTTAAAGAAATCTTGAGGCGTCGCCCATTCGTCCGTCTCACTCGAGAACATCGCCTCGGTGTTCATGGGCAGCTCCTTTTTCGTATAAATCGGGTAATTTTTCTTTTGCGTAGGTAAGAAAAGCGTCCTTTTTCAAAGGGCAACGCCATCCACTTTTGGTAAAGAAAGCGCAAAGAGTATTCCATTTATTGTTCTGTGCAGTAATAACAGCTCGAGCTGTCTTTGGGATAGAGCAATGCTTAGCCCTAATAAGATCGCTAGCTTCTAAAATGAAGTCTAACATCACAGCCCATAAAGTTGTACGCTCACTTGGTGGTCTATCTGTTTCCTCTATTAAAGCGAGGCCATACTTCTCATAGTATTCTTTAGCTTTCATTTTTCTCCTACTTCTCTAGAAATATTGGCCTTGGCAGATTTAAAAGGAATCCCTCCCGTACTCGTCCTACGGAAGAAGTACTCAGATTTGTCCATCCCCAATTTTGATCAGTAAATTCTCCAGTACGGCCAATTAAGTTATTCAGATCAGCGACGGTAACCGCGCCATATTTTCCTAGAATTTCAAGAAGTCCGGATTGCACACGATCAGCATCAGCCTTAGCCTGGCCAAGATGCGGAGGATCAGTGGGAAGTTGTCTTCCGTCAAAGATTAGATTGTCAAACACCAACACATCACTTCTCTGTTGAGGAATAGTTGTTGGCCTTGGATTAACAAAATATCCACCATACTGAACCACTGGTCTGTTTTGTTCTTGGCCTCGGTTTCTATTGACGCCTTTCTCACCAAACACCCAACTCTCTACTCCTCCCTTCACCGTATCGACGAATAGGTTTTGAATGGTTGGAACTAAGACACTGAGTAAAATATAATTCCAGGCAATTTTGAGGCTTCCACCGAAAAAAGTAGAAGCAAAACGAGCACCAAGAGTTTTCTTTTTCTGCACAATAGAGCCTTTAATAACCTTTTCGAGCTTTTGTTTAGGCTCTTGTGCCTCTTTCTTTTTTTGATTATATGAGTTACCGGGAAAGCGAGCATCAATCGCTATATCTTTTACTAATTTTTCACCATTATCGTCCATTCATGTTCTCCCTTACAAAAATATAAAAGGAGACTACGTTTCCATAATCTCCTTTTAGGTTCTTTATTTCTTAGAGTTTTCTTTGCTTTTGTCGTAGATGTCTTTTACTCCGTCAGTCGTGTCCATAAGAGTCTTAGCCGAAACTGTTCCAGCAGCAGCCGTCAATCCAAGCAAACCAAGCCAGCCGAGAAATTTTACAATTTTCCCGCCAGGCATATTTTGCCGTACTGAATGGCTTACATCTGCACCAACTAGGCCAACTCCAATAGCCGCAGCTAACCCAAGTCCAAGTTTCACCTTATCAAACTTAGTCATACCAATCTCCTTTCAAATATAGTTCCATTATAACCGCTGTTTATTTCGCGATTAATGCCAAGATCTATGGTCCTCGTTAACAGATTCCATTCCGTCATACTCCTCAATATGCCAATTAATTCCATCAGGAATTTCAACAATCTTTAACGTTGAATATGACGTGTTTGCCTTTTTACCAAGTTGCTCAACAACTTGAACAAGAATAGGATCACTGCGAGATATGAAATCGGCATTAAAGCCGTCCCTAGAAGTACCTTTAAGCTGACAATATAATTCCGCGGCCTCATCAGACAAACCAAAACCGCCAAATTGACGGTTAATGACAATTTTCATTTTGCTCCCCTTTCAAAAAAGCAAAGACGCCATGTAAATATACACAGCGTCTAAGTTAGAACCGCCCTCAGTCAATTACTCCTCGACAAAGGGGTCGGTTTCGGTTTCGGAATCCTTCTTGTTTTTGAAGAATGCGGCAACCAAGTCAAGCAGCGCTGCTCCAGCAACGCCAAGAGCCATTCCAACTCCCAGCTTATGCTTCGCAACGAATGTCTTGATCTTGCCAACCGGTTTCTCCGTGACAGAAGCTTCCACAACAACCTGATCCTTACCCATTTTCCAAGTCTCCTTTTCTTTATTTAGTACTGATTCCATTATAAGCATTGTAATTCTCGCGAAAAGGTAAGGCTACGTTTCCGTAGCCAAGCCTTTAGTCTTCTTCAGTTGAGTCCTCTTCCAACCATTCTTCGAATGCTTCTGATAATCCCATCACTTCGATTGCGCGTTTTGCTTTCTCGACAACAACCTCGTTCGATGCCTTTGTCAATTGAAAGAACATCATAGCATAACCATAACCTAATATGGATTCTGCTTCGTCATCACCTTCAATAGACTCCACTACATCTGTTAACGCGTTTGCCAAAACCTCAGATTCGTTCATCGCCTTGTAAAAATCAGTAACATTTGTCCTCAGATTTCCCATAGTACCCTCCTAAATATTATTTCCATTATAAGCATTGTAATTCTCGCGATTAGTAGAGATCTTTATAGTTGGCTTTTGGCGCAATAAAGAACTTTACTACGAGACACGGCTGTTCATCCGTAGACAGCATAGAGCTAAACACTAAATCCAAAGGATAATCTCTGTTCCAGCCACAATCACTACCCATCGGGATAATAGGTAGTCCTATTTCATAATAAAAATCATTTAGAGAGGGATATGCGTCACCATTACACTCTTTTACAAGACGGTTCTCTGCCTTCCGTATCTTGTCAATATCTCCTTTGAAATATCGCCCAGAATAGTCATCATAACATAGCATGTCTCCACCACCAGTTATAATGACTTGACTGCTCTCAACCGGATTTTTTGTGAGATGATCTTGAGCAATATCGTCGTGTATTTTCTGTGTCTTTGCTTCGCCAATTGTCTCGACTACTTTATTCTCGAATTCTTTGAGACTGGCCTCAGCTATGCCGTACACACTGGCCAATGCAGCGTTACGTTGGAGGTTTATCGAATTGGCGCCCACCCCACAGGCAATAGTAGCAAAAGCCATGGCCGCGGTCGGAATATAGCAGCGCCATACAAGTTTTATCACTTCTCGTTTAGTTAAGGGGTCTATTGCGCCGTTTTCACTTTCTCTTTCTCTACGGTCTCTGTCTTGCTCGAGAATATAAAGCGCTTTAGGCGTCGCCTCTATTCCGAGAATTACCGTAGTAATTACTCCGGCGCCCATTAAGAAAGTTAGGATTGTTGGGGAGTTTCGAGCAAGTCCTCCCCATAGGTGTCTACTTACAGTAGTGAGCCCGGTCATGTTCATTGGTACTCCTTTCAAATATTTCCATTTTATTCCTTTCCTTTCTTAAAGAGATCAAAGGCAATACTTCTAAGCCGTTCACTCTCCCTTTTTGGGTTTTTTTTGAAGGGTATAGCGCTTGCTACAATTCCGCTATGTTTTTCCAGAAGTTCATTAACTATGGCGACAGGAATGTACGGATAAACCGTATCGGGCTCGTCGGTCGGATCCTCGGCATACGGGGTAAGCAGAGGGTCTATCGCGCTCGGATAGCCGAGTTCAACAGCCTCATACTTCTCGGCGTTCGCGACCCTCGGGTCGGAATATAGACCATCGCCAATTTGCATTGATACGCTGAAGTTATCGCCGCAAATAATACGTGGGAGTCTGAAAAACTCCCGAGGAGAGAGTCCTTCTGGGCGGTGAGCATAGATGAAGTCGTGCACCCAATCGTTTTTGGTTTCCATTTTTTCTCCTTTCAAATATAGAAACTTACTTTACGAGAATATTCTTCCATTTCTTGTATGCGTCAAGATAGCCTTCGGCTGCATTGCCATTCCACGTAAACTCGTAGTACATGCCATCAGAAATGTTTGTACTAAGAAGAGCTTTGTTGTTCTGAAGAACTTTGACCTGCCACACGACAAATACATTTTCCTCTGTTATTTTCCCGTTTTTATCCGTGGAGTCAGCCTGAGAATTGAAGTAGTTAACCACTGCCAGGATAGCCATGTTTCTAAAAACCTTTTCGTCCATTTTATTTCTTTCCTTTCAAATATAAACTAGTCTACGATATGTGCAAGAATCTTTGCAACTTCTTCGACACTCTTGTCCTCAGTTATAGCCATATCGTATCTGCCACTGATTTCCAAAGCTATAAAATCATTGTGATCTCTTACAACACGACGAGCAATCTCTATAGGATAATCCCCCCGTGCTAATGCTCGTGCCATAGTAGTTCCTTGCGGAATATCGAGCCACACTACATATGCCGGAGTTGTCAAAGATAAAACGCCATAGGGATTGAGAACTACTACTTTTTTTCCTTCTTTCTCGTAATCCTCTTTAGCAGAACCATATGAGCAAGATCCAAATTCCGCAGTATATGAGGTAATTTCAGCAAAGAACCCCGTGGCCTCGAGTTCTTTGAACTCTCTTGGAGTAAGAAAGTGGTAATCCTGTCCCTCTTGTTCCCCAGGACGTCTTTCTCTGGTCGTATAGGTTACAATCCTGGTATAACCGTATGCGTCCTCGAGCATTTTAGCCACCGCGGTTTTCCCAGAGGCAATTCCGCCAACAAGAACCAAGATTTTTCTTACCTTTGTCTCAATAGGATAAGTCATGTGTCCTCCTTATCGATCAACGCCATTATTTGAGGCAATAGTGCCGTTCTTATTTCTTTATGTACCTCTTCGTTTGCAAGCTCATGCGTCCATATAGGACGGCCCAAAGCTTTCTCACAGGCTTCGTGAATCAGATCAAACTCTCCACTTGGTAAAAGCATAAACCCGGTATACGCGCTAATAAGAATTGCCTCTTGCTTTGTCATACTATTCCTTTCGCTTCTGCAAATTTTCGTCCGAATGCACATTGAGATTCACAATTTACGCAGTCCTTCCCATAAGAAAGTCGTCCCATACTGCATAGATGTTTGAGGAGTTTAGTTGCAGACATTCCCTCTGCTGTTGGCCATGGATACCGTTCTTGCTCATCTGAGTTTGCCTCTGTTAGAGAAACTTTAAACGACTTAGTTATATGGCGAAGTAAATCTCTACTCATTTTGCTCCTTTCTTAACTATTTTTTACTAAGTATTTGATCACGAGATAGATAAGCCAAAGCCCGCCAGTGATAAGTGTCATAAAAACATGAAACAATACCCGCATTTTTTCTCCTTTCAAATATAAAAAGAAGAGGCTACGTTTCCGTAACCACCTCTTTATTCCTATAGATCAGCCTCTCGATTGAACTCTGCCGGATCCATTTCTGTTGCATTTTCCTCGACTCGCTCGATATAAGCATCCATTACTGTACCAAGTACCACTGTTATTCTGTTCATAAGCCAAGTACTAACTTTTTTGTTAGTGCTCAGCAATGTCAGAATGCAAGAAGCCACCACGAGTGCATAAGTAATGCTGATAAACAGCACGAGTGCCAGATAAACCATCTCCATGAATTCCATAATAGTCTCCTTTCAATTTAGACCTATTAGTTCCATTATAGAGAGTGTAATTCTCGCGATAAAAAGATTAAGGGCTTTTCAGCCCTTAGCATACTTAACCCTTAATCTTAAGTTCGAGATCCTCTTCACGTTTGTCAAACCAATGACCCACGGCTCTGAATATGAGCCTTAATCCTCTGATACCTACTTTCAAAACAAAGAGTATCAGAGCAGTCCAGCCAATAATGATCAATAACCACATGTCTATTGTTCTCCTTTCTTTATGATGATCTCCATTATAAGCATTGTAATTCCCGCGAAAAAAGAGGCCTTGTTAGGCCCCCCAATTTTTAGACCTTTTCTTTGGAAGTTTCTTGTTCAATCGTAAACTCTTCAACCAATCTACCAAGCTGAATCGCTTTATTTACCATTTTGATGAGCCGTACTTTTTCCCTGGTATACTCTATGATACAATATACTTGTACTGCAAACATTATTGCAACTACCACTTTGATAATGACCAAACTGGTAATTGAAATAAGTGCCGCGTTTCCAAGCATTGATAATATGAAATACACCAAAACAGTCACAAGCCCAGTAATAAGTTTTACACGTTCTTTCAGCATTCCGGTAGTCGCCGTTTTAAGTTCCTCCATTTTCAAGCCCTCCTAAATATTATTTCCATTATAGAGAGTGTATTTCCCGCGAAAAAATATACGAAAGGATTTTGTAGGCTCCGACCCTACGTCTCCGTCGCAATAACGGCGCTCTAACCATTGAGCTATTAGGACAGCTAATATACAGCAACCCATATACCTCTATCGGGTAAACTCCCAATCCTTTCACTATAGAGAGTGTAATTCCCGCGAGGCTTATTTATATAAAATACCCACCGGGGAAATTTTCGCAAAAAGAAAGAGCCCTTGCGGGGGCTCAGTCTTTTATTAGATCGGCATAGCCATATAGATTCCCATATCGGTCCAATACAGCACCAAGATTAAACTCGGGGCAGGCCTCTTGTTTGACCTCCGCTACGGTGGCAAACCCTTTCTCTTTTATTTTTCGATTGATGCAACTCACTATTCGAGTTGCAAGGTTCTCCAAATATAGATCGGTTTCCTCCTTAGACGGTCTTTCAATCAGCGAGCCCTTGCTAAAATCTACGCGCTCAATGTTCATCCATATCACCTTCCTTTCATAACAGGAGGTGTTTTTCCCGCGATTGCGAAAAAAGAAAGGCGGTGTTTTAATTCCGCCTTACCTTGAGAGATGCTTCATTTTAGTTGCAGGCCATTTATATCTTTGGTCTTGTGACGAACCCCAAAGCTTTGCTTGATACAACATCGATCTTCTCGAAGTTTAGAATTAACAGAATCCCCAGAAGATTGCAAGCCGCCAGCACCACTGTATCAGGACTAATCCAAGATTTCTTCTTAGCTTGATTAGCCTGTTCCTTCAGTGCAAGCACTGCTGCAACTTCTTCTGGAGTCTCTGCCACTTCCAATAACTCCTCGAGTCTAGTTGTTACCATTTTTTCCAGCTTTTTACGTTCTCGCCATTTGTCAATAATCTTCATGCATCCACTCCTTTCAAAATAGCACCCCTCCACTATAAGGACTGTTATTTTTGCGAGGGCGGTTGATTAGTCTTAACGCTGTCATCTATTTTAAAAGTCAATTGCCGCCTATTAGCAAGTTGTTCTACCGGAATGCTAAGTTCTAGTCTGTACACGTCTTTATCGGGATCGGTAGTATTAACCACAAGAGACCCTTCACCTGGATAGTTAAGGCTACTAAGGCCAAGCAGTAGACCGAGAAAAGCATCCACCGCCACAAGTGTACCAACAACCTCTTCGCCATACGGAAAACCCCAAATTCCCGCCAAAGCGAAATATAACGCACCAAGACCAGGTAGAAAATACTGAGCAATCCATTTCATAACGTCATAGACCTTATTAGTTAATACCATTTAAGCAGTCCTTTCTGTCAATGCCTGACCAGCCGGGCAGTCTTTTTTAGTTGTGTATTTTGGTTTACAAATTGGCAATCTACTAACTTCATTCATAATTTTGGTAGCAGAACCATTAGTTTTTTTACCGAGCATTTCAAGATACGGCAAATATAAATAGTCATTTAGATTCTCATACTCATCTTGAGTAATCCATCCACGCTCAATGTATCTTAGTCCAAGATCTGTAATACGATCGTGTCCAAGTCCTATTAACATTCGTGTTCTAGCGTCTGTTTTTTCTGATTTTCTTAGAATATAAGCCCAAAAACCAGATGATGCCGCTATTGATGCGACTATAGTAAACATTGTTTCAACCCAAGTCATAACTATCTCCTCATACTCTTATTCTCCCCCCATTTACGGGTTATTGTTATTCTTGTTTCCTCCATCCATATTTGCGTGAGGTTATATGCCGCTGCAATTCGTCACGAGCTTTTGCAACTTCACCGTTTTGACCCGCACGTCTTTGCCCATCGACTAAGGCATACACTGCTAATATAACATATACTGTGTCTTCATTTTGTATGTGAAACCCCTTCTCAAGAGTCTCTATACGACTCATAAGTTTTCTAGATCGCCAACCCATACCAAAGGCCCATGCCAAAACTGTTACTAAAGCTACGGCAATTGGCCAATATTTTTCAAACAAGGCACTCGTGTCCATCGAATACTCCTTTCTGGCAACACGGGCATTAATTTCGACTATACACCCGAACTATCGGTATATGCTTTCCAAAGAATATCAACTTTTTGCTCAAATGATAATTCACCAGGAGTCCCGCCGCCAGTACCTGCTTCTTGTTTAAGGAATTTCGATATCATCCACCCAAGGCGCTCCTCATACTCAATTTCGGTCCAAATTCCATCTCGTTGGCGTTGCTCTACTTCAGTTCCAATAGGAATATTAGCCAAAATAACGGCTTTATTGTTCGGCCTAGCTCTCATACGTACAGAATTTCCAGACTCAGCAACTACTGTAGCTTTTCCAAGTGGTTCCATAGGCACCTCCTCATTATCATAGTCTATATAACTAAGTCTTCCACCATAGCGCCACACGCCAATTTTAGTATCGACAGCAATACCGTTTACAGTAGATGAGCTTGTACAATGCGTAATTCTCAGAGGAGAAACTTGGATAACCACACCAACATGATAATAATCTTTCTGATCAGGATGATCTTTATACGCTTCTGGAAGATTCCATCCTTTTTGTCCAGGTAAATATGCCTTATACACAATAGTTCCAAGTTCCATTTTGAAGTCCGAGTCAACACTTTGCATCGCGTTACGTGCCGCATAGTTAGAGCCATGCGTACCCGACCAAACTCCTCCAGAATATCGTATTGCACCTATTGGGAGGCCAATGCAATCGCACTTACCATCACGACCATCATGACCTAGCTCGTATGTGGGCTTCGCATCCACTATGCGCTGTACGTTGTCTAAGAAAGTTTGTAATTTTATTAACATTTTTCCTCCTTTATCTGTCACGCAAACAGCATCGGCACATCCAATAAAGCCCGTTTATAAATCAGCTCATGCCCAGCCACAGTCGGGTGGATTTGATCAGTCATGAAGTACGCTGCATTCTGCACCAAACCAGCATAGTCGGTGCTGAGAATAATGTTGGCATCGATATATAGTTCTCCGCTTGCCCGAATCCAAGCATTCATATCATCGAATATGGCTGCGCTGCCACCCGTGGTATTGGCACAAACGGTAATAAGGATGGGGATGCTCCCCGCTGTTTTAATCGCCGCTATAATGCCTTGTATGTTGCTGACCCATGTTGCATAGACAGTGTCATTCATGCCAACATTCACGATAGTGTATGTCGGGTTGCACACAGTAAACAAATAGGCCGCCGCTCCAGTTAGCCAACTCAGCACCCCCCCGCTGTTTGCTCCGCCCTGTCCGTTGATAAAGCAATCCCAAAACAGGCGGCTTTTTATCAGGTATGCAAACCGGTTGTCACTGTTATCAAGTGAATTACCCTCAATATAACTGTCGCCGATAATCAGGCACCGGGTGTCCTTATTTTGAGTGGAATAGCAGACAGCGCTGATAACGCTTCCTGGTGCGCTGTTGAACGTGTATGTGTACTCCCTGATGCCCCAGGCAGACCCTGCGTCACGGGTGGACACGGACAACTCATCAGTATCGAGCGTATACATATCTGTGATTCTAATGATAGATGTTTTATAATCTTCCTTTACCAACTCTGCGCAATACTCGTGATTCGCCGCGAAAGCGAACGAAACGGTCTTATCTTCAAGCAGCACCGTTGTACCCGCCCAATAAAAACCTATCTTGTTGTTCGCAAAGTCTACAAATGCTGTTTGCCCTACTTCGTTTACCGGATTTTTCTTTAGCAGCAGCATTGTTCCGGTCAGCGTTGAAGGCTGTACCTTAATCGTCAGCACGTCGGAATCCATGACATTGTAAATATTACTTGCCAGTTCAACACCATAATACTTTTTCTGTGCGATCATGCTGGTAATAACATCAAGTTCATTATCAATATCATTAATATCGCTCTGGGATTGTTCCATGTCGATTGCAAGGTGAGTCTTGCACTCCGCACCCAAAGCAATGCCATAATCGTTGAAATCGAAAACTGCGATTGGGTCAACGTCAAAGGCCTCAGCGCACGTATAAGACCCAGCGGTGCCGCCAAAAAGCAACAGTTGAGTGTAAAGTCGTATCCCAATATAATCGCCAGCTAAAATATCTTCATCATAGGTAAAATCAACGCCGTTGACATATTCGGTTTCCGTGCTTATAAGGTACACTGTAAACGTGCCAATCACTTCAAAAGTGTTTCCCGTTCTTCGCCCAATAAAAAATCTCGTATTTGTCGGTGTCGCATCATGCGATTGTTTCAAATATAATTTTGTCAGCCTTCCATTACTTGCAAAAGGAACCCCATTGAACCGGACAACAGGAGTTCCGGAGCCGTTAATAATGCTACCCATGTCAGTATGGTCTATTTGACCGCCGACAAAGTTACCACTACTCAATGCAGAAGTCTCTTTAATAATATTAATAATATCAGTTTTGCATTTAGCAAGATCAACAGACTGTTGATCTTCACATTCCGCGCCAATCGAAATGCCGACAGGTTCGGCGCCAAACACCAACGAAGGATCGGCCGTATGTTGACCGACAGCCACAAGTTGCCCGTCCGTACCTCCGTAATAGCACCTTACACCTGTGTACTGATACCCGATTATGTAGCTCTCTTCAACATACTCGTCATAGGTAAAATCCACACCGTTGATATATTCGGTTTGTGCGCTTGAAACCACACAGGTAAAAGAATCAATAACGGTAATATTTTCACCCGCCTGCAAGCCAATTATAAACTGAGTGTTTGTGGCCTCACTGCTTGTCTTGAAATAAAGTTTGGTTAGTTTACCGCGATTGGTGAAAGGTTTTGCGCTATACCTCGTGATGAATGAACCGGAGGCGTAAACCAGTGAGGACATTTCCGTGAAATCGATTGACCCGCCATAAAATACGCCAGTTTTAAGGGTCGCCTGGTACACCCCACCAGCGACAAATGCTGCACCGGAATAATAGCACCAATAACCATCGTTCAGTGTGATATAGATTTTGGAATGGTCGGGGTCTGCGGCGTTCAATGCAGCCAAATCAGCATAAGTTCCCACAGGACTCGCCACGCCCGCCGCCAGTTGCGCCGCATATCCCTCTGCTAAAATACGAGCCGAATCAGCACTCAAAGCATTAGCGAGTACTTCTGCTACAATAGTATAGAGCCATGAGAAGTCGCCATTGAAAATATCATTGTAGCAGTCTTCTATACTATCATGTATGGCTTGTCGCACATCTCTCCCGTACTTAGCTGCTAATATAAGTGCCAAATTCTGAATAATATTACTCACGTAGTTACCTCCTTCTGTAGAGCGACCTGAAGCCTCTCATTACGGAGGCTAAGAGTAATTAATTTAGTATATTCTTCATATACCAAATTTTCATAAAGAATAATGCGCGACGTTTTTTCACTATTAGAAAATATAATAACTCCTTCTGGAATGGTCATACCCGGGATATCCATCCATAGTATATTATCACTCACCCCACAAAAAATAGTATTAATTTTAGTATTATCATTTAGAGTTATTTCTATCATTAGTTACTCCTTATTCAGCCCATTTCCAATATAAAAGAGTTATGTTTTGCTGCAAAACCTCATCAAACACAGTTGCCGATGACGGAATGACAGATAAACCAGAAACGGATAGCGATGTTGTGCCCACTTGTTGTGCCCATAAATGACTTGCCTGAACAGCCCCCGTTATAAGATTTTCAAAATCTGCATTTAAAGCGCTAAGTAACCCCATTACAGATAAATCACCTTCAAACACGGCATCGCCAAGAACCTTGAGAATAGTGGCGGTTATAGTAAGTAAATCTTTGCCCTCAGTAATATGTTTATACGCTTGACCAATAGCACCCCCGCTCTTTCCGCCAGAAACCTTACCGACAGCAGAACTTATTCCTTGACCAGATGTTAACTGAACAGCCGGAGCACTTGAGAACTCGCCAAGAGTAAGTGTTGTATTCTCAATATTCTCGAAGTCATACTCAATTGAAAGACAAGTCAATTCAACATCAATATCGTGTGGAGGAGAGATAGCCCTATACTTATAACCAACCATAAACCGATCAAGTGTTGCGTTAAAAAAGTGAAGATCTATCGCTTTAATCTCTAGATTAATCTCTGGTTCCTTATAAACTCTAGCAAAATATGTTTCTGCAGCGGCTTTAAGTGCTGCCGCATCCTTAATACCTGCAAAATTTTCAGTCTGAACAATTCGCCCATATTTTGCTATGCCATCCAGATTCTCAAGTAATTTACTTCCGCCATTCACCGACTCAATTGTAAGAGGCCACGCTGGATCACCCTCTACTGCAGGTTCTACAGCATCTCCTGTTGGTAAAAATACGGTAAACAACTCTGATCCTGGACGACTTTGGTTCATATCAAGCAAATTAACAGCAAACTCAAGAGTTTGAGAACTTGTTACGCCATAATCTTTAAGATAATCCAAATATGTTACATTTTCTATCGTACGTGTACGTAGAAAACCTCCATACTTCTGAAGTAAGTCGGTATCTATTGTGGCACGAGTATCTCGATATGATGCGTTCTCAAATAATGCAACAGTCTCTGCGTCATCAATCGTAACCGTACCAAGTACGAAGCGTTTTTCTGCTTCTACCTGTAGATTATGCTCTATCAATAAGGAGGCAAAATATGTAGCGACCGTACGCTCTTCGCTACGTGGAGGCTGTAAACTATCTAGTAAATATGACAGATTGCCTTCACAATGCACGGTCTTTTGCTTATAGAAATCTATGTCCCAATTAAGAACGCGGCCATTAAATATCTCAACCTCGTCCATATAGACATAAATTTTAGTTACAAGTTCTTGAAGATAGTCATAAAGGTAGTGGCCGGGTAGCAGAATAAAATCCACCGACCCGGCCTTACCAATTCCAAGAGAAGCAGTTGGTGTTAACACCATAACGCCTTCTGTTTGATACCCTGTAGAATATAACAAACTATTGTCCGCGTAAATGCTATACATTACAAACTACCCCCTCGGTGATCAATAGTAACCGTTCCAATACCAGAAAAGAGTAGCGTATTTACCCCCGGAGCAATTTGTATGCTAGGAACACGACTAACGCCTATTGGAAGAGTATATAAAACACTTTCAAATTCTACAGTTAGTATGGCAGATGCAGTAAATATAGGAACAACACTTTGAGGACTTCCTATAATTTCTACACTTAGAGAATCATCTCCATTTACCACTAAAGCAACAAGAGACTCTTGAATTATACCAGTCTCAAAATCAAAAGGATCCCATTCCCAATCGTCTGCTTCAAGAGACCCTATAAGATCTTTCTTATAGGGAGCAAGAGTATAGTCTATAGTAATTAGTGAGAAATTTCTATCGGATTTCCATTCGTTGATAGCGAATCGCCCTTCATAAAAGAAATCTGGGTCGTCGTCAAGAATAGCGTGCATCGATTGCCCGTGTAGATAGTTTGCTATTTCAGAATATGTATCTTCCCATCTTAGATAGTCGTTGGCAACTATAAACTCAAGACTACCAATACGATTACCAAATATAGGACGTCCTGTGAACAGAGTCGATAGGTCTAAAAGACCGTCTGCTCCAGGAACGTCTATATACTTGGACTTTAATGACGGAGGATTGAACACTGGGCGGGTACTGGGAATTAAATGCCAATCAGTCCAAGTGTTTTTATCACCAAAAGTGATTGAATGCTCTCCTGAATAATCCATCTAATTACCCCCTCCCCGAATATAGTGCGGCTTCGCCTAATGCTCGATCCATTTCGGATTTGATTTGCCCAACAACAACCCCACTGTTCATCACAATCTTCATACGAAGAACCGCGTCACCAAGCCGATCGAGTTTATCTCCCAAAATAGTAAGATCTCTCATTTGACTAAGGCTCTTACCAACAGTCTCAGACCAGTTAACACGTCCAGCAATCTTTTTAGTACTAAGTCCTTTTGTTGGTTTTGTTGATGTAACTTGTGGCGCATCGTCTAGTAAAAGAGACCGTTCAAGAGCACTGAGTTCTTTCATTGTTTTTACTTCTTTTGGGCCAAGGAAATCACTAACCTCTGCAAAATCAATTCCTAATAAATTCTCTAGTACTGTTAACACACCGGTGCTTTCTTTTACTGTTGTTCCAAGATTTTTAGCTAAGTCGGTTACGCCAGTTACTAAAGGACTTGTGTTCAGAATTTTATCAAAAGTATCTTTTTTAACCTCTCTACCCGTTTCCTCTATTCGAGCAAGTCGCGCTTCTTCCTCTTTATTTTTCTTCTCTATAGAATCAATAAACCCAGTTCCAGGTTCGCCACCACCTCCACCGCCACGACGAGTTTTAGAAGGAAGTTTCTTGGTAAATTGTTCAACGAAATCGAGTATTGTTTCATGTTTTGTTTTATTTTTGGCTGAAGGTCTTAAATCAGGAGCAAGATCTCTTAAATAATCAGTCATATATCCTACACCAGCATCAAACATAAGCGATTGGCGATCATACCAATACAGCCCAGTGTCTTTAACCTTATTCGTACGATATTGTGGTTTTACCTTCTTTACTGGGGTTCCAACTTTATCGGGAATCTTAATCTTCGGTCTTAATGCGTCTCCAACAGCAGTACCTAATGCTGTGGCAGCTTTAACAGCTTTATCTCCCTCCGTCTCAATACCATTTACAAGACCATCAACAACCTGTACACCGGTTTTAAATGTTATATCAGATGGCGAATGCACATCGAGAGATGCGTCCAAAGCTGCTCGCATACTATTGCCTAATCTTGTCATAGCGCCAGTGGCTAAATATGCATATTGCGACACGCCATTAGCAATGCCTTGTACAACGTTTCGACCCGTTTCATAAAATTTAGAAACAGTTGAATTAATAACATTAATCCCAATACTAAGAAGATTTTTAATAGACATTGCCAATTGACCACTTCCATTTTGAATTCCTATGGCAAGGTCTGCGTTGAAATCCGTTGACAATACATCAGCAATGTTGCTAAACGTACTTGCCAATAATGCTTTGGCCTCAGGAGACCCCATTGCCGATAACGTGGAAATAGATGTAGCCAAATCGTTAATAGCATTACCTATCAAACTCATTCGTTCAGCATTTAGAGACATCGTACTATACTCGAACGCGGACATTGATTGTCCAAAAGCACTCATTGCACCAGTTAATGCATAGAACTTAGAAGAACCAGAAGAAAAATCATTTCCTGCTTCGGTTAGTTCTACTAAAAACTTAAGAATTGCTCTAGCCACAATAAGAGATGACTCTGCATCTGCCTCAAATGTTCCTACACTAACCCCTGAAAGAGATGTACTTATAGTTTTAATAGAGTTGCCAAAAGTCGTCATATGGTCGGCAAGCGTTTGAGTTTCATCTTCTTTACCAAGAACTATTTGCTCGAATGCAGTATATTTTCCAAGATTTGTAGTTAACTTTTCAGTTACTACTCCATTTAGAAAATCGCCAATAAGGGTTGCGGCACTTATAGCTATTTCGACACTTTTGTCTAATCCTTCTGGATTGACTATCTTCGCCATAGCACTAGATACGTCAGTAATATTTTTAGCAAAATACCCAATATGATCACAAAGGGTTTTAGTTGTGTCTTCTTTACCTAAAAACGTTGTTTGAAAGAAAGTATAATGTCCGAGGTTATTAGTTATTTCTTCTGAATCCAAAGTATTTAAGAATGTTCCAAGTCTAGTTGCAATGGAAATAATAAGAGTAGTTTTTTCATCAAACCCAATAGGATCTGTTATCTTAGTTAAATTAGTATTTAAAGTAACAACAGCATCTCCAAACAGTCGGACGTCATCTCTTAGTTTCTCCATTTTAGTCTTATAGGCCCCAAGAAGTCTACCAACCACATCAAAAGAAGCAATGCTTATTTCGGTATCTTCTGTACCAAGACTTTTTAAGAACGTATTAACTGCTGTTAAAGCGTCAACCGCGCCTTTTGCTGTGGACAAATATTCTGCCGGTTTCTCAATACTATCAACGGCCAAAGACAAACTCACAATTGAATCCTTAAAGACCAAGACATTGTCTCTAACTTTCTGCATTGAGGTTTTATTAATCCCCCAAAAACTATCCCAACCGCTTGCAGATTCTAGATATCTCGTTTCACCCCAGAGATCGTCCAAGAACGTAACAACCGCCCGGATTGCCTCTACAGCAATTTTAGTCGTCCCAATATAGTCCGAGGGTTTCTTAATTGAGTCGACAGCAAGAGATAGAACCACAATAGACCGCCCAAATGCCTGAATATCCCGAGAGAGAGTTTCCATTTCTGTTGGCGCGAAAACATAACTAAGTCTTTCCAGAAATGGCTTTTCAGGTAGCGAATCTGCGAATTTTTGCAGATATCCGGCTGCGGCAATAGCATTTGTCATTCCATCTTCATTTACAGTAAATTTTTCGAAAGCATTAAGCCCCTCGGCAAATGCTACTATTTTTGCAGCGTCTAACGAACCAATAAATGTGCCTATCATTGCACCAATTGATGATGCGGCGCCATTAACAAAATCTTGAAAATCTGGGTTTCTACTTAATTCACCAAAAGCATAAACAACAATGGCCGCAATTGCTAATATGCCAAGAATGGCAAGGAGACCAATACCAACGTCCTTAAGGGACATGGTTCCAAGTAATTTAAATGCTACAGCCATACCAACTAACATGGTTGTCATACCAGCAGTAAATGCTGTAGTCTGTTCCCAACTTACATCTCGTACGCTGCGCAATGCTTCACCTAGTAAATAAATAACAGCCGCCATAGCACCAAGAGATAATATTGCGGCAGTTGCTCCAGCAGCCTGCATACCCTTAGTGGCTTTTAAATATATGTACAACGATGCTACAATTCCACCAAGAACGACCCCCATTTTTTTAAGGTCTTCCCAAGAATATTCGGTTAATGGCTTTAATGCTTCTATAAGAAGGGCTACACCAATGGCCAAACCGATTAATCCACCAATTTTTATAGTACCATCAACACCGGGTATTTTGGTAATGAGCATTAATGCACCTATAGCAAGAGTTAATGCCGCAAAAATACCAACCAATTTCCATAACTGATGTTCTTCGAGAAGTGCTAATGGCGTCAATGCCTTAACAAGAATCCATACACCAATAGCAATACCAACAATAGTTGTCCATTTTCCACCAAAATCTACACCGTTCAAAAGACTTGACAAAATCATGAGCCCAGCGACAAGCCCCCCAACAGCAATAATAGCGGTTGTAAGTCGGTTAACGTCTTCTTCACTTTTTAATCCTGCTAAAAGATCCATCATTTTCTTAATAGCAACGATCATTAATACTATTGAAGCAGATATACCAAGCATACCAAGACCTAGTTTATACCCAGCAGAAAGTGCTGGAATAGCGCCAAGAGCGGCAATGCCCAATAATATTAATGTGATATTACCAACAATCTCAAAAGCATGATCTAACTTTGTTTGATCGAGAAGCGTCAAGAGAGTTATTGCCCCAACAACAGCCACAATAGACCCGGCTATTTTTATCATATTCCTAGTAAAACTAACTAATCCCGAAGGCTTATAGCCAAATCTTAAGAAACCAATAGCCTTAGTTATTTGATTTATTGTTGAGAGAACCTTAATAACACCAAGAGCGCCCGCAACTAAAGCGACCCATCCCCAATTGCCAGAAAACCACTTAGCGAAATCTTTAAAGAAATTGCCAAGAATTTCAAAAAATGTTGATTTTTTCTCTGGACTTCCGCCACTACCCCCGCCAAAGCCTTCAAGAAGTTTATTGTTGTCTTTTCCTGTAAATATAGCAATAACCTTTTCTCTAAAACTCGTCCAAGTTTTCTTTATTAATGCTATTGCATTATCAAAGAAAGTTTTAACTCCTTCTGGAGTAGCAAACTGCATTTTAAGAAGATCCCAGAAAGATTTTCCTTTATCTGCAGCTTTTCCACCAAATAGAGAACGCAACGCCTCATTAAGAGATTTACCCCACTTCTTTATCTTTGCAATAAATGGGGCGAAGAAATCGCTAATGGTTTTAACCCACTTCTTAATGTCTTCGGAAGTTGTCAAATATGTATAAATTCCTTTAGCAAATTCCCAAATACCACTAACAATAGAAGGAATAGCAGCAATGAAATCTTTAAATATAGCAACAGCTTTCTTAAACACATCAGAAGAAATAATTGATTTAAAGAAATCACCAATAGATTTAAAAAACCCTATAAATTCTTCATTATTTTCCAAATTGTTAGCAAAATCGCTAATTGATCCACCAATATCAGAAAAGAAACTAAGAATTCCATCTATAGCAGACCCCGGTAATATAGCGCCTATTACATCGGCGATTGTATTGAATACGGCCTTGACAATTGTCCAACCAATTTTAAGAACACCGAAAAATCCCTCAAATATCTTTGAAATCTGTTCAATTCGAGTTGTTTCCCCATTCATACCAGTCAGCCAATCGACTATGCTTTTCGTAAACGCCTCGATACCTTTAGTTGCATCTGCTAATCCTTCTGCCGTTTGGGGTGGAAATATAGATTGCCATGCAAGTTTAATCGCGCCACTAATAAGAAGTAAAGAGTTGTAAATGTTGACAAATATGCCAATTAAACTTTCTCGACCACCGAAATCCTTCCACCCTTGTAGTAACTCGTTGCGAACTTCAGCACCCGCAGCAAATGTATCCCACAATTTACTAGTGACTCCAGACCAAAGGGCAGTGGCGTCTATGAGATTACCAACAATAATCCCATACGTGCGCATCCAACCAGAACTTACAGCATCCTTAGTTGCATTAATGGCTTCGGTTAATGTCTTTGCCGATTGTGCCGATTTGAAGGCTTTTTCAGCAAGTTCGGAATATTTGCCAGCAAGAGAGTCCATAGCTTCTTTAGCTGTCTTAAATTTTCCTTGTTTTACAAGATCATAAGCAGCATCTGATAATTCGGAAAATAGACCAAAAGCAGTCTCCATAACTTTTTGGTTAGCCCATTTATCCTGCAAAGTATTTTGGAAATTGCCAATGTTAACTTCGCCCTTTTTAATTGTCCCGAGTGCTACACCAGTATCAATAAGTGTCTGTTTAAGTTGCTTACTTCCAACTCCCGCAAGTTCCAAACTTTTCCAGTCAATACTTTGCAAATATCCCATACCATATGACTGATTAAGATTATACATTGCTCGACTAAATTCAGCAGCACCCTTACCCGCATACGCAGTAGCATTTGCAACACCTGTAATTAATGGAATAAGTTTCTCAACATCCCCGCCACTCGAGGTCATTTGCGCGAGAGCAGCAGTCATATCAGTAAAACCATAACTAGTCTCATCTGAAAACCACATCAATTTAGCTAAATATCCGTTTACCTCATCAATAGATTTACCAGTTGAGTTCATGATAGTCTGAACAGAAGCAACCGATTGTTCATACTTGTTAAATCCGGCATTAATTTGATCAAAAGACAATGAACTAACCATTTTCTTTGCTGCATTAATTGCCGCATTAGTAATGTTTTGGAGTGCGGTAACACCAATAATGCCTAAATTAGTAAAGCGTTTAGATATAGTATCAAGAGCCACCTCTATATGACGTAGTGACCCGCCATCAAAAGATAATCCTTTTTTAAGATTATCTAAAGATTTAGTACTTTCTTTAATTCCATTTTCAAATTGCTTGTTGTCAAATGCCATTTGAACAATGCGATTGTCAATACTAGGCATATTACTGTGTCACCTCCTTCCATGCTTCGTTCGCTATCTCGTCAAAAATCGGCTTAAGTGCTGGGTTAATAAAATCACGACCTTGCACATATCCACCAGTGCCCGTCCCATGACCATATTGAAGCAAAATTACAACAACGGCCCCATCGTTAGAACTTGTGTTTGTCCAACGAAGCGTTGTAACAGTACGAGTCCATTCTATTTCAAAATTCCAAGAAGCAGCGGTTTCTCCAGAATCGCTTGGCGTTGCACTAGAAAGAGCCTCTACACCAAGTTGGCCATACTTTTCTAAAATTGTTAAATATTCATGTCTGGACATACGAATAAAAAACTTTTCTAATTTATTAAAATTTCCTTTATGCTTAATTTTTATCATCGACAACTCCTTTATCCTTTGGTCTGCATTTGTTGTCTACGGATAGCATTAAGTGTACGATTACGAGACATTGTGTCACGTTTACTCATTTTCTTTTGCGGTCCATTCTTAATATTGCAAACCTCGATTAGAGTCATTAAGCGATTTAAATGCCACTTTTGGCATTCAAAGGGAATATTTAACGCTATCATCCAATAATAAATTAATTCTGCTGTAACAATTTCTCTTGACCCTCTTCCACCTTTTGATTTGCTAAACCAAGTAGCACTCATGGGTTTTGAAATATACTCATTAACCTCATCAAGTATTTCTTGACTAATAGCCCGATAATTTAACGAAGCTACATTCTGAGTTATTGTCATGCAACGAATATAGTCAATTGATTCCTCAACTGTATGTAATTCCGAAGCAAGAAATGGCTTTTCCCATTTTGACTCCCATTTTGATAAAGAGACGAGAGAATGCTCGATTTGCAAAGTCTGATCTTTAGTGGTTATAAAAGAGGAAGTTTCCTCGTCATAATACTCACACCCAGGAATTGTTATCTGAAGCATTCTCTCACCCCTCTACTTATTGCTCTGGACTCTTTTTAATTTCTACTTTTTTATGATCTTCTGGTTCTATCTTGGGTACAATACCATTAACAAAAGTTGCTGCGGCTTCTGCATTAAAAGCCAATTCCATAAACAAATCAGAGAATGCCTCCGTTTGCTCAAACGCCCTTGTAAGTTCCTCAGATTTGATAAATCGCTTTCCATCGGGAGACTTTTCGCCATACGCACGTAGAATAATATCTTTAAACGATTCAATAATACGTTTTGTATCCTGTTCCGCAACAATCTTCTCAAGCATTTTCCGAAGACCCCCAGTTGTGCCCATCTCCATAGTAAGCGCTTCCGCTTTTGTAATATTAAAATAAAAGTCTTCTGTGCGAGAATTACCGTCAAAATCGGTATAAGTCATAGTTTTCTTTAACATGAGTATAAACTCCTTTCAATTTTGAACAACTAGCGGAGCCCCCATCTCTGAGAGCTCCGCCATAACCTTAAA
>Ga0172381_10002230_pt1 | contig 21695 bp, 14 predicted proteins | sample Leawel6488metaG_FD_119754 | JGI IMG/M metagenome (GOLD analysis project Ga0172381, IMG submission 119754) | Leachate microbial communities from a municipal landfill in Southern Ontario, Canada - Leachate well 64-88 metaG | ecosystem: Engineered > Solid waste > Landfill > Unclassified | place...
AATTTTATGAATTAAAAGCGGAGACGGTCTTTAAAATCGTCAACTCCACGGCGGGCGGCTTAAGCGCCGAGGAAGCTAAAAAACGGCTGGCCCGGGACGGATTAAATGTCCTGGCCGAGGATAAACCTTATCGCCGCTGGAAAATTTTTATTTCCCAATTCAAGAACCCGCTTATCTATATACTGCTGGGCGCCGCTGCCATATCTTTCATCGTCGGCGAAAACGTGGATACGCAGGTGATAGTCGCGGCCGTCCTGATAAATGTCATTATCGGCTTTATCCAGGAAGATCGGGCTAACAGCGCCTTAAACAAGCTTAAAAAAATAGTAGAGCATCAGGCCGGCGTCAGAAGAAACGGACGAGAAATAGAAATTCCGGCGGCGGAAGCGGTTGTCGGCGACGTTCTGATTTTAAAATCCGGCCAAATAATATCGGCCGACGCGCGCGTCTTTCAGGATTATGATTTAGAAGTAAACGAAGCCAGTCTGACCGGAGAATCCCTGACTGTTTCTAAAAGCATCCAGCCGTGTCCGCCCTCAACCGGCCTGGCCGACCGCAAAAGTATGGTTTATGCCGGTACTAATATTATCAGCGGGCACGGGCTGGCCGTTGTGGTCGCCACCGGACCGAGAACTGAAGTCGGTCAGATCGCGGAAATGGTTAAAACAACCGGAAATGACCCGACCCCTTTACAGGGGCGCTTAACGAGGATTTCCAGTTTCCTCGGTCTGAGCGTCGTCGTTATCTGCCTGATCATTATCCTGACCGGTGTTTTAAAAGGCCTGCCTTTCTTAAATATCCTTTTAGCCGCTATCGCTATTTCGGCCGCCGCTATTCCTGAAGGGTTGTCAGTCGCGGTTACCGTAATCCTGGCTATCGGCATGAAACATATCGTCAAAAGAAAAGCTTTGACCAGAAAATTATTGGCGGCGGAAACACTGGGATCGATTACCGCAATCTGTTCTGATAAGACCGGAACTTTGACCGAAGGAAAAATGCGGCTGGAAGAAATCGTTTCCTATTCCGGACGTTTGGCGCCGGCCAAACTGGCGGGCTCTAAAGATTTATCAAAATTAAAAGATTTCATGCTGGCCTTAAAGACCGGCGTTTTATGCAATAACGCGGTCATTAACCCGGAAAATTTAAAAAGTTCCGGGCTGGCTCTGGAAGTATCCTTCCTGAAAGTCGCTTTAGATTTAGGCATCAGCCAAGCCGAACTGATGAAAGACGAACCGCGTTTAAGCGAATTGCCTTTTAACAGCGCCAGAAAATTCATGATTAGCCTGCACCAAAAAGAGAGTGCTTTCAGCCTTTATGAAAAAGGAGCCGGGGAAATCGTCTTGGAAAAATGCTCTTTTCTGGAAGATGCCGGCAAGATAAGAGAACTGGACAAAAATGACAAAGAAAAGATATTAGACATTTATGAAAACCTGGCTCTAAGCGGCTGGCGCGTCATCGCGCTCGCTTATCGCGATTTAAAAACTCTACCTTTTAGCCCGACGGCGGAAGAAAAAAATTGGTCCTTAGTCGACAAAAATCTAACCTTCATCGGTCTGGCCGCTTTTAAAGACCCGCTTCGCCCTGAGGCCAGGAAAACTATCGCTCTCTGCAAAAAAGCCGGCATCAGGCCGATAATCATCACCGGCGATCATCCTAACACCGCTTTGGCGATTGCCGAGGAATTAAAAATGGATTTGGGCGCGGTCGGAGTCGTCAGCGGCAAATTTCTGGAAAATCTTAATGACAGCGAATTAAGAGAATTAGCCAAGAGTGCGTCCGTCTATGCGCGCGTCAGCCCGAATCATAAATTGCGCATCGTGACCGCCCTAAAACAGAACGGGGAAGTCGTGGCCATGACCGGTGACGGCCTGAATGACTCGCCGGCTTTAAAAGCGGCCGATATCGGCATCTGTCTCGGCTCCGGCACTGAAGTCGCCAAAGAAACGGCCGATATTGTCCTCTTGGATGATAATTTCAGCGTTATTGTCAGCGCCATCAGGCAGGGCCGCATCATCTTTGATAATATCCGCAAATCCGTGACTTATCTGATTGCCGACTGCTTTTCGGAAATAACCCTGATTATGGGCTCAATCCTTTTTAATCTGCCACTGGCCCTGTTGCCGACGCAAATCCTTTGGATAAATATTTTAAATGACGGCTTTCCCAGTTTTTCCCTGGCCTTTGAAACTAATGATGACGGCGTCATGAAACGGAAACCGATAAAAAGGAGCGAATCAATTTTTACGCCGGAAATGAAAGCACTTTTATTCGGAGTCGGCTTTATCCGGGAAGCCTTATTATTTTGGGGCTTTTATTATTGCGCGACGCATCTGGCGGTTCTGGGCTGGAGCTTCGGTTATTTAAGAACATTACTAGTCGCCATCCTGATACTTAAATCCATCACGGCCATCTTCAGCCTGCGCAGTTTTACGCTGCCGCTGCATAAAATAAAACAGCTGACCAACCCTTATCTCTTTACGGCTATCGGCATTGATCTGGCCTTGCTTATCGCCGCCGTCTACTGGCCGGTTTTGAACAGATTGCTTAAGACCGAGCCGCTGTCGGCCGGATCATGGCTTATCATTATCGGCGTTTCTTTAATAAATATCCTGATGCTGGAAATCGTCAAAGCCTGGTTTGTTAAAAGAAACGAAAAGAAAACGTAAACAATTAATACTCAATAAGATTAAAATATGTTTAAATTTATTCATAAAAAAATCCGATTCAGCGGCGGTCTAATCGTTATTACCGCTCTTATCCTGGTAACCACTCTTGGCGTCCGGTTATCTTTCAAATTTTTAAATGCTCAAACTAAAAAAGACGTTGTTCCGCTGAATCAAGCGCAGGATATTGAGACGGAGCTGGCTGAAAATAAAAAGTCTCTGGAAATAAATACCGGCGACACCTACGGCCGGTTGCTGTCCGAAGCAAAAATAGAAACCTCTACGGCCGAGGCGATTTTTAAAGCGGCGGCGCCGGTTTACGGTTTGGAAAAAATCCGCGCCGGGCATGCCTTAGAACTTATTTATAACGACGATTGGAGCGAACCGAAAAAGTTAGTCTATAAGATCGATTCCGAAGATGAGGTAGCGGTTATAAAAAACGAAACCGGCGCCTGGGATGCCGCCGTCCGGTCTATCCCCTATGAAGTTAAATTAGCCGTTAAAAGCGGGGAAGTCAGAACTTCCATGTACGCGGCCGCTCAAGAAAATGATATTGACGAACGGGCGATAATCGCCCTGGCCGATGCCTTCCAGTGGACCATTGATTTCGCCCTTGACCCGCGCGCCGGCGACACTTTTAAATTCGTCTACGAGGAAAGATACTTGGACGGAAAATATATAATGCCCGGACAAGTTTTCGCCGGCATTTATATTAACGACGGAAAACCATACGATGTTTATTATTTCTCCGAGGACAAAGATAATACCGGCTATTTTGACGGCGCCGGGAATTCCGCCCAAAAGATGTTTTTAAAATCTCCGGTCGCTTTTAAATACATCTCATCGGGGTATACGACCGGCTTAAGATATGTGGAGGCTTTTAATGTTTCGACCGGCCACCGGGCGGTTGATTACGCCGCTACTTACGGCACGCCAATCCGCGCGGTCGGCGACGGCACGGTCATTTTTGCCGCTTATAACGGCGCCTACGGCAATATGGTTAAAATCCAGCACAATGGCACTTATACGACTCAATATGGCCATATGTCCAAATTTGCGGTTAAGAAGGGCGCTAAGGTCAAACAGGGGCAAACTATTGGTTATGTCGGTTCCACCGGATTTTCCACCGGTCCGCATCTGCATTTTGAAATGCTTAAAAACGGCGTTAAAGTCAACCCGCTTAAAGAAATACTGCCGCCGGGGCAGGCGGTCAGGGCAGAGAATAAGGAAAGGTTCGCGGCGGAAGCGCAGAGATGGCGGGAAGCGCTAAAATAAAAAAAGTGCTATAATGTAAATAATTATAATTAATTTAAAAAATATGGAAAAAATAAAAGGATTCATCCCTTTCGGCCTTATCCTCGGCGTCAGCTTAATAATCACGGGGGCGATTATCGCGCGCACTTTTCTGGATGTCAAAAAACTTGATAATGTTATCACCGTTTCCGGTTCGGCCAAACAGCAGGTGACTTCCGATTCCGCCCGTTGGACGGGAAATTTCTCCCGCACGATTCTAAAGGATCAAATCAAGAACGGTTATGCGCTGATAAAAAGCGACGAAAAAATTGTTACTGATTTTTTTAAAGCTCAGGGTTTCGCGAATATTGAAATTTCACCGGTCTTCATGAATGAAATTTATAAGAACGACGCCAACTCTCCAAAAGAATATAATCTCGTCCAAAACGTAGAAATCAGATCGGATGATGTCAATAAGATGAAAGAACTGGCAAAAAATAGCGGCCAGCTGGCGGACAAGGGGATAATTTTTTCGGCCAATTCCGTTGAATATTATTATTCCAAACTGCCGGAACTGCGCGTTTCCTTATTGCCGGAAGCGATTAAAGACGCTAAAAATCGCGCCGTTTCAATCGCCGAGAGCAGTGACAAACAGGTTGACGCCGTCAAATCCGTTTCCATGGGCGTAGTCCAGGTCATGTCCGTCGGCTCTGTTGATGTTTCCGATTATGGCTCCTATGATACTTCCAATATTGAAAAGGAGGTAATGATTACGGTTAAGACGGTTTTCGGGTTGAAATAAATTTAATTGACTTTACCGACAAAATCTGATAATTTAAGACGATAGTTATTTTTTGAAAATTGAATGATTATCGTCTTTTTTTTGAACATTAATAATTTAATATAAACCCAAAAAAATGTAAAAAATGGTAGAACACTTTTATCGCTTAGAAAACGGCACAGAGTATTGTTTTAATGTTGAAACAAGCGAACCTCTGTCGCCCAAGGAAACCAAGATTCTAACCTGGCTTCTCGCTGAAACTTTCGCCTCGCTAAAATTCGAACGCGAATCGTTCTTAAACAGCGGTTCCGACCAAAAAATAATTGAAGTCGGGCCTTTGCTTAATTACGCTACTCCCTGGAACACCAACGCTTTATCGATTTGCCGGGCTTGCGGTTTGGCAAAAATCACCCGCCTGGAAAGATCAATCAGGACAATTTTAAATGCAAAAAGTCCTAATACTACTGAATCCTTTGACCGTATGACCCAAGGAATCTATCCGGAACCGCTGAAATCGTTCAATACCGGCCGCGAGCCGGAAACGGTTTACACTATTCCGATGATCGCCGAAGGGCCTGATGCGCTTCTTAAGCTTTCGGGCTTATCCATGGATGAAACCGATCGCCAATTCTATTATCACTACTTCGTGGAAATAGAAAATCGCAATCCGACCATCGTGGAAATAATGGATTTGAATAACGCTAATTCCGAACATTGCCGCCACGGCTATTTTAAAGGCAAGCAGATTATCGATGGCGTAGAAATGCCGGAAACTCTGATGGAGATCGTTAAATCGACTCTGGAAGTTAATCCGAATAACAGCCTCATAGCTTTCCATGACAATTCCAGCGCTATTTACGGGTATGATATCTGGGCTCTAATTCCCGAACATCCCGGCCAATCTTCACGATTCTTGAAAAAACGCTTGACCTATCATTTTATTTTCACGGCGGAAACCCATAATTTCCCGACCGGGGTCGCTCCTTATCCGGGAGCGGAAACCGGCACGGGCGGACGCATCAGGGACATTCAGGCTACCGGTCGCGGCGGACTGACCGTAGCAGGTACGACCGGTTATTTTACCGGGAACCTTTGTATCCCCGGCTATGACCTGCCCTGGGAAAAGAAAAAGGTATATCCGTCTAATTTAGCCAGCGGACGAAAAATTATGATTAAAGGTTCGGACGGCGCTTCTGATTATGGCAATAAATTCGGGGAACCGGTGATTACCGGTACGGCCGCTTCGGTAGATATTGATTTACCAAACGGCGAACGCCAGGCTTACATCAAACCAATCTTATTCACCGGCGGACTGGGAATGATTGATAACCGACACATAGAGAAAAAAACGGCTGAACCGGATATGCTTATTGTCCAAGTCGGCGGTCCGGGCTATCGTATCGGTTTTGGCGGCGGTAGCGCTTCTTCGCTCAATCAGGGCGACAATAAGGAGGAGCTGGATTTTAACGCGGTTCAAAGAGGCGACGGCGAGATGGGACAAAAAGTTAATCGAGTCATCAGGGCTTGTGTAGAAAGAGGTAATAAGAATCCTATCATCATTGCTCATGACCAGGGCGCCGGCGGACCGGCCAATGTTCTTAAAGAACTCGTGGAAAAATACGGCGGCCGGGTTAATATCCGTAAAATAGTTGCCGGCGATCCGACTCTCTCGGTTCTGGAAATCTGGATCTGTGAATATCAGGAACGCAACGGTTTTATCATCAGTAAGAACCGAATTGAGGGATTCAAGGCTATTTGCGCCCGAGAGAAAGTTAATTGCGAGGTTTTAGGTGAAGTTACCGGAGACGGCCGCTTCGTCGTTTATGATGAAAGTACTGGAATCACACCGGTGAACCTGGATTTAAAACAGGTTCTAAGCGGCTTGCCGCAAAAAATCTTCATCGATAAAACCAGGCCACGGGAATTAAAACCCCTAATCCTACCCGATAATTTAACTATCAAAGAAGCTGTTTCCCGAATCTTAAAACTCGTTTCTGTCGGTTCTAAAGACCACTTAACGGCCAAGGTTGACCGTAGCGTTACCGGGCTGATAGCCAGACAACAATGCTGCGGCCAAGTGCAAATACCGGTCGCTGACGCCGGAGTAATCGCCCAAAGCTATCTTCCTAATGATTCAGGAGTATATACTGGAGCGGTCACGGCCATCGGCGAGAAACATTTAGAGATGATAAATGACGTTGAAGCCGCTTCCCGAATGACGATTACGGAAATGCTCACTAATATGGCTTCGGTCAGAATCAGCGATTTGGAGGACATTAAATGTTCAGGTAATTGGATGTGGGCGCCGAAACTGCCGGGCGAAGGTGCTCGGCTTTATCAAGCCGCTCTGGCTTTACGGGAATTCATGATTGCAATCGGCATCGCCGAAGACGGCGGCAAGGATAGTTTGTCTATGGCTACGAAAGTAATCCATCCCGACAGGCATACAGAAATAGTAAAATCACCGAGTCAATTAATTATTTCCGGTTACGCGCCTGTTCCCGATATCACCAGAATAATTACTCCGAATATCAAGAGACCGGGAGAAAGCCGATTAATGAGAATTGATCCGGCCCAAGGACGACGTCGTTTAGGCGGATCGGCTTTGGCCCAAGTATACGATCAATTGGGCGAAGAAGTTCCGGATATCGACGCAATCGCCATAGTAAACGGCTTTAACGCCATCCAGGAAATGATAGACGGGGATTTGATTCTAAGCTGTCATGACATCAGTAAGGGTGGATTCATCACTACCGTCCTGGAAATGGGCTTTGCCGGAAACTGCGGCGTTTGTCTGGAATTTTATATCAAGGCTAATGAGCTTATTCCCGAGCTATTCGCCGAAGAAGCCGGTTGGGTAATTGAGTATCTTCCTGAGAACGAAAAAGCAATCAGATTATTATTGGATATGTGGCTGGTACGCCATGACGTAATAGGTGTAACCGAAAAAGCGAAAGAAATTCAAATAAGAAACAATAATCAATCGCAATTTTTGGAAAGCACTAATCTGATGCGCCAAATTTGGCAGGAAACCAGCCATCAATTGGAGAGATTGCAAATCAAGCCGTATTGCGCCGATGCCAAGAAGAATAACACTTTCAATCGGCCAGGAATAAATTATTATTATTTAAGTTTCCTGCCACAACCGACTCCTCCGGAACTATTGGCTGACAATAATAAACCGAAGGTGGCGATTCTTAGAGAAGAGGGTTCTAACGGCGACAGGGAAATGATGGCAGCTTTTTATTCGGCAGGATTTGAGACCTATGACGTCACCATGACCGATCTGTTAAATGATAAAGCGGATTTGGCTGATTTCCAAATGGTCGCTTTTGTCGGCGGCTTCAGTTATGCCGATGTCCTCGATTCGGCCAAAGGCTGGGCCGGAGTTATCCGCTTCAATGAAAAGCTGCGGATAATGTTCGATAAATTCTATAATCGCCCGGACACTCTGTCTTTAGGGGTCTGTAACGGTTGCCAATTGGCGGCTCTTCTGAGCTGGGTTCCCTGGAAAGGAATGTCGGATGAAGAACAACCGCGATTCATCAGAAACGAATCCAGGCGTTTTGAAAGCCATTTTCTCAATGTTCTTATTCCGGAAAATCCGGCTGTCATGCTGAAAGGTATGACCGGTTCGATTTTAGGAGTCTGGTCGGCGCACGGGGAAGGAAGATTATATCTTCCTCACAGTCAGCTCTTAACCGGACATGAAGGAATCCTGCAAAACAATCTGGTGCCAGTTTATTATGCCGATGACAACGGCGTTCCGACTATCGATTATCCTTTCAATCCGAACGGATCTCCTCGCGGAATCGCCGGCTTATGCAGTCCGGACGGCCGACATTTAGCCATGATGCCTCATCCGGAAAGAACTTTCCTGAAATGGCAATGGGGATATTTACCGAAAGAATGGGAAAGTGATGTGGTAATGCCGGTTTCTCCCTGGCTGAAGATGTTCCAGAACGCCAGAGAATGGTGTGTAGAGCACAGAAGAGTATAAAATTCAAATATTTGGCTTTCAGCCAATAAGTGCATCAACCCTCGCTGATTTAATAAATATCAAATTTAGCGGGGGTTTTTAATTTGACAAAAAACCAAAACAAATGATAGTCTAAGAAGAATATTCGTCATTTAAAAATTAGAATATATAGTAAAAAAACCAAAACACAGGAAATCATGAAAATAAAAAGAATTGAATTCAACGTCAATGCCGCCGCCGGCGCTTTAGGCTGGTGGGGGGAAGGGTATTGGTATCATGAATTTTACAGGGCGCTGATCCCATTTTTCGCGAAAACAGTGGATAGTATGAACTTCGTCGCTAAAACAACGACTTGGGATAGCCAAAAAGGTAATCTGACTCTCAAAAAGGATTATACGCCGCGATGCTTATTTCCCGGATGTATCAGATTCTATTTCTTTCTCTGTATGATGTTAAATGCCGTTAAACTAAGCGGCCCGGGATTTAAAAAATTATTAAAAACCGGAAACATGCAAAAAGTCGCACGCCAAGCCTTCGGTATCTCTTTTATGCCCGTCGGGGAAACGCTGGAAGAAATGCTTAAACAAAGCCGATCTTTCCGGGATGAGCTTATCACCACTATGCAAAATGGAGGCTTTGAGTCGCCTATTTGGGTACAAATAAATGACTCCTGCCCGAACATTGACTCAAAAGAACACGCCTTGGTTACCGAAAACATCAAGGAAATTCTCAAGGTATTCCAACCTCTCCGGCAAAATTATAATTTAGTCCTTGATCTTAAAATTAATCTGCTGATGCCGAATTCGACGATAAAAGAAATCTGGGAAAAAGACCTTTGCGACTTGATAACGCTTACTAATACCATTAAATTCGGCACGGAAGGACTGAGGATAAATTGGCGGCAATTATTCTGGTGGCGGAAAAATTCACCGCTGGAAAAATTCGGCGGCGGCGGATTATCCGGCAAACCCTTGTTTGAGCCGTTATGCCAGAAAGTCATGAGCCTTAAGCTTGATAATATCTGGATACCGATAAAAGCCAGCGGCGGAATTTCTTCAGTTGAAGATATTTTTGTAATAAGATCTTGCGGCGCCGGTGCCGTTGAATTTGCGACGGCTATCAGCTTACGGCCTTGGCGTATTTACCGAATGGTCAAAACCGCGAAAGAAATCTTCTAAATAGTTTAGCCAAATCTAAACTTGCAGCCTCACCAGCCCCATAATAATGGGGCTTTTTTATATCCTCTCAACTTTAAATCAACTCTATTATATGCTACTATATATTTACAATTACCTAAATTTAGTATAAAATCATAATCCGCTATTCTTAAGGGAAAGGTTAATATTTTTTAAGGTATAGTCCGATATTTTTCAAAATTTGGCTCCATATTTTCTTAATTTAATGTCCAAAATATTCAAGCTAAAATCAAATTTTAAGCCGGCCGGCGACCAGCCGGAGGCGATAAAGAAACTTCAAGAAGGATTGAAGCAGGGTTTTAATTACCAAACGCTTTTAGGCGTTACCGGTTCGGGCAAAACTTTTACCGTCGCCAACGTTATTCAAGAATTTAATAAACCGGCACTGGTTATCGCCCCTAATAAAGCTTTAGCCGCTCAATTATACCGCGAATACAAAAATTTCTTTCCCGAAAACGCCGTCCATTATTTTGTTTCCTATTACGACTATTATCAGCCCGAGGCCTATATGCCGATAACCGACACCTACATTGAAAAAGAAGCGATGATTAATCAGGAAATTGACCGTCTGCGCCATGCCGCCACTTCAGCGCTTGTTTCCCGCCGCGATGTAATCATTGTTGCTTCGGTTTCCTGCATCTATAACCTCGGCGTTCCTTCCTCCTATCTCGAAGCTAAGCTGGTTTTGGAGAAAGGGAAACCGATGGTCCGGGCCGACCTCATTAAGCAACTCATCAAGATCCAGTTTGAACGGACGAGCGGAGAGATAAGCCGCGGCGAGTTCCGCGTCCGCGGCGATGTCTTTGAAATCCGCCCGAAATCGGAAAATGTTATTTATCGCCTGGAATTGAACGGTCAAACCATTAACGACTTAACCATTATTGATAATACGACTAAAAATATCATCGATAATCTTGAAGAAATCGTTATTTTTCCGCCCAAGCACTTCGTTTCGACGGCGCCGCAGATTGAAGCCGCGATTAAAAATATCCGGGAGGAATTAAAAGATCGCTTGGCTTATTTCAAGAAAGAGGAACTGCTCCTGGAAGCCGAACGCTTAGAAAGACGGACAAAATATGACATGGAAATGCTCCATACGCTCGGTTATTGTCATGGAATTGAAAACTATTCACGCCATTTGACCGGAAAACTCGCCGGTGAAGCCCCTGACGCCCTATTATCATACTTTCCCTGGAAAGACGGCCAGCCTGACTTCCTGACTATCATCGATGAATCACATATCGGGGTACCGCAAATCAGGGGCATGTATAACGGCGACCAAGCGCGCAAGAAAATTCTAATTCAATACGGCTGGCGCCTGCCGTCGGCGCTGGACAATCGCCCTTTAAAATTTAATGAATTCGAAGCGCGCGTCGGCCAGATGATTTTTACGACGGCGACGCCGGGAGAATTTGAGATGAGGCATTCCCAGCAGATTGTCGAGCAGGTTATCCGCCCGACCGGCCTGGTTGATCCGGAAATTGAAGTCCGACCGGTTTTCAATAAGAAGGAAAATTATAGTCAGATAAATGACGTGATGGCCGAAGTAAAAAAAATCTCCGCTTTAGGCGAGCGGGCAATTATCAATACCTTAACCAAAAAGCAGGCCGAAGATTTAAACACCTATTTAAATAGCCAGGGCTTCAAATCGAACTATCTTCATTCTGATATCAAAACTTTTGAACGCACGGAGATATTGAAAAATTTTCGGGAAGGTAAATTCGATGTTTTAATCGGAGTAAATCTATTGCGCGAAGGTCTGGACTTGCCGGAAGTAACGCTGGTTGCTATCTTAGACGCCGATCGTGAAGGTTTTCTGCGCAGCGAGACGTCCCTAATGCAGATAATGGGGCGGGCGGCGAGAAACGTTAAGGGGAAAATTATCTTATACGCCGATAAAAAAACCGCTTCGATCAAGAAAGCGATTAAGGAAGCGCAGAGACGGCGGGTTAAACAGCTGGCGTACAATAAAAAGTATAAGGTTACGCCGACGAATATAGATAAAAAAATTGAGGATTTTTTGGATGCGGCGGAAAAATAAAAAGGATTTAAAAAATTATTATATGATTACTAAAATTAAAACCAAAATCACGGTCAAAAATCTCGCCGCTTATCCGGAATATGTTCCACTGGTTTCCAGATGGCTCCATAAACAATGGGAAAAACGCCACCACCGGACTTTAAAAGAAATAATTTATCGTACCGAGCACAATCTCACTAAAAGCTGTCCGCAAACTTTAATCGCTTTTTATAATGGACAGCCGGCCGGAACCGTATCCCTTTGGAACGCCGACCATCCCTATCGTCAAGATTTAAGACCTTGGTTAAGCTGTTTATTCGTACTTCCGAAATATCGCGGGCAAAAAATCGGCCAGGCGCTTCAAACCGCCCTTCTCCAGACGGCCAAGAAAGCCGGCTTCAAAAAAATCTATTTAATGACCGACTTAAAAAATTATTACGAAAAAATCGGCTGGAAATTTATTGAAAGCGGTTTATATACCGAGGGGCGGACGACTAATTTTTACGAACATAAATTATAAAAATATGAAAATCACAATCTGCGGCAGTATTGCTTTCTACGAAGAAATGGAGCGACTTAAGACTTCATTAGAAACTAGCGGTCATGAAGTGTTTATACCGCTCTTAAGTAACGAGGCTCCGGTAGAGATGGGCGGGGGAAAGAAGATTAATTTTGGTAAATATGTTGAAGAAAATGGAGGTATGGACGCCTTTCCTCCGAATCATAGAATTTGGGATTTGAAAGAAAAAGCGATTCGAGATCATTATGAAAAGATTGAATGGTGCGACGCTATTGTCGTTTCTAATCACGAAAAGAGAGGCATCGCTGGATATATAGGAGGAAACACTTTAATTGAGATTGGTGTAGCTTTCTTCTTGAAAAAACCTATTTACATATTAAACCCTATTTCAGCCGAACTTTCTTACAGACAAGAAATATACGGAATGAAACCAATTTTTCTCAATAATGATTTAACCACTATTTCTTAATAATTATCAAAAACAAAAACTAGACGAAACATATGGATAAAAATATAAGTATCGAATACGAGGCTACCTTCACGGATATTAATAAAGACGAAATCCGTGAACGCCTGAAGAAAGCCGGAGCGAAAAAAGTTTATCCGGAATTCCTGATGAAGCGAATCGTTTTTGAATTGCCGGCCGGTCACGAAATTAAAGGCGGCTGGCTCAGAGTACGCGAAGAAGCTGATAAGATAACCATGAGCCTGAAAATTACCGACGGCGGCAAAATTGAAGATCAGAAAGAAATTTGCTTGAAGATTGATAATTATGATGAAGGGGTAAAATTCCTGGAAAGCGTCGGCGCTGAACGCAAAGCTTACCAGGAAAGTTACCGTGAACTCTGGATTCTAGACGGTGTCGAAGTTTGTATTGATGAATGGCCTTATCTAGAACCATATGTTGAAGTAGAAGGGAAGTCTGAACAAGAAGTAAAAAATGTCAGCGCGAAACTAGGGTTTGATTATGCCAAAGCCTTATTCTGCTCGGTTGATACTTTATACACTAAAAAATACGGCACCCCTTTTGCAGTCATCAATAGCACTAAACGCATCACTTTCAGCGGCCCTAATCCTTTTGGGGATTCAAAATAATATGCCCGACAAAGATAAACAAGAAAAACTGATTATCCGCGGCGCGCGGACGCATAATCTTAAGAATATCGACCTGGAAATACCGCATAATAAATTAACGGTCATTACCGGCGTCTCCGGAAGCGGCAAATCGTCGCTGGCTTTTGATACGATTTTTGCGGAAGGGCAGAGGCAGTATGTTGAATCCCTATCACCTTATATGCGCCAATTCCTGGGCCAGAAAAAGCCGGCTGACGTGGACGAGATGATTGGTTTGGCGCCGTCCATTTCCATTGACCAAAAGGCTCTCTCCCATAACCCGCGCTCGACGGTCGGAACGCTAACCGATATCTATGATTATTTGCGCGTCTTATATGCTCGCGTCGGCGAGGTGTTTTGCCCGGTTTGCGGCACAAAAATAGAGAAGCTGACCGTTGAAGAGATGGTTGATATCATTATCAACCGCGGCACCGACTTAAAGGAAGAATATGTGACCATCCTGGCGCCGATCGTCCGCGACCGCAAAGGCGAGTATTACCAAATCCTCTATAATTACTTGTCGCTCGGCTATAGTGAATCTCGTATCGATGGCAAATTCCATTCTCTGCGTGAAAAAATAAAACTGGCGCCGAAGCAGAAACATGATATTGAAATCGTGATTGACAAAGTAATGCTTAACGATCAGACGCGCCTTTTTGAGGCGGTGGAAAATTCTCTGGAATACAGCAAGGGTCTGCTCATCGCCAAATTCAAGGATCAGGAATTCCTGTTATCAGCGAACTGGACCTGTCCGAACGATAATTTTTCTTTCCCGGAAGTGGAGCCGCGATTATTTTCTTTTAATTCGCCGCACGGCGCCTGTCCGGAATGTACCGGCCTAGGCCGCACGGATTTCTTTTCCGAAGAAAAATGCCCGGAATGCCAGGGCCTGCGCCTGCGTCCGGAAGCGCTCTCGGTCAGAATAAATAATAAGAACATCGCCGCTATTTGCGCTTTGCCTCTTAAGAAAACTCTGGACTTTTTCAATTCGTATTATGAAAAGATGACTAAGCGCCAACGGGCTATCGCCGAAAACGTGGTGATACAAATTATCAGCCGTTTGGAGTTTCTCCTAAAAGTCGGCTTAAATTATTTATCTCTGGAACGCGAAGCGCATAGTTTATCGGGCGGGGAAGCCCAGCGCATCCGTTTGTCATCGCAAATAGGCTCGCATCTATCCCGAACTCTGTATGTTTTAGACGAACCGACTATCGGACTGCACGAACGCGATACCGGCCGCCTGATAGAAACGCTTAAAGCTCTGCGCGATAAGAATAATACCGTTATCATCGTGGAACATGACGAAAGAACGATTTTAGAATCCGATTACCTCGTTGATCTCGGTCCCTTGGCCGGGGTTCACGGCGGGGAAATCGTTGCTATCGGTAATACCAAAGATCTGTTAAATGAAGCTAAAAATAAGACCGCGATTAAAAAATCCCTGACTTTACAATATCTGAGCGGCCAACGAGAAATTTCTCTGCCGGATAAGCGGCGCGAACAGAATCATGGCGCTTTGAAAATCCGCGGCGCTTACGCCAATAATCTCAAAAACCTGAATGTGGATATTCCGCTCGGACGTCTCGTCGGCATCAGCGGCGTTTCCGGCTCAGGCAAATCCTCGTTGTTATATGATGTAATTTACAAAAACGTTACTCATATAAAAAATCGACCGGGCAAGGCCAAACTTGATAAGGTTAAGGAAGTTAAGGGTGTGGAATATATCAATAAGGTCATCGTCATCGACCAATCACCCATCGGGAGGACGCCGCGTTCCAATCCCGCGACCTATACCGGCATCTTTACTCCTATTCGCGATTTTTTCGCCTCCTTGCCCGAATCGCGCGAACGCGGGTATTCTATCGGCCGTTTCTCTTTCAATCGCCCGGGCGGACGCTGTGAGGCCTGTGAAGGGGCCGGGGCAAACCTAATCGAGATGCATTTCCTGCCGCCGGTTCTCGTGGAATGCGAAGTCTGCCGCGGTAAGCGCTTTAATCGCGAAACCCTGCAAGTTAAATACAAAGGCAAGAACATCGCCGAAATTTTAGATTTAACTATTGATGAAGCAATTGATCATTTTAAAGATAATTATTTTATTACCGATAAACTTAAAGTCCTGCAATCGGTCGGACTCGGTTATCTGAAAATCGGCCAGAGCGCGACGACTTTATCCGGAGGCGAAGCCCAGCGCATTAAGATTGCTAAAGAGCTTACTCATACTCTGGGCAAGCGGACCTTATATCTGTTAGACGAACCGACGACCGGATTACATTATTATGATATTGATATGCTTTTATCGGTTCTAAATAAATTAGTGGAGAAAGGAAATTCGGTTTTAGTAATCGAGCATAATATGCATATGCTTAAAGCGATGGATTATATTATCGATCTCGGACCGGACGGCGGGGAAGAAGGCGGGAAGCTGGTCGCGGCCGGAGCGCCGGAAGATATCGCGCGCGAACCGGAAAGCATCACGGGTAAGTATTTAAAAGAGTATTTGAAATAAAAAAAACCGAGAAGTTTTAAAGTATCCAAATCCTGATATCAAAATGTATCAGGGCGAACTTTAAAAATTTTCTCGGTCTAATGACCATTGGATATTTTCCCTATCAAGGGTTAATGCGACGGTGGAGCGGAAATCGAGAATACTGCCTTAATAATATTAGAGGGCAAATAATGGTTAAATGCCTTAATAATTAAAGACGCGCTCAATTAAACTGTTTTTCCCGACCTATGCATGTCATAGTCCAATCTGGTCGTTTTCCCGTTTGACCGGGGCTTTAAAAGAAAATTTCGGCGCGGTCTTTCAATACCGCAATCTACAAAGAACTAAATAGGGTCGCCGCGGGGGCGTCCGAATAAAACCTGCATCATTTTAACCTGATCAACTATTTTTTAGGTACAAAAACATCCTATCAAAACCAAAAATAACTGTCAATATCCACAAAAATCACAAAAATCAACGAAAATCAATCATATGAACCCTGCTTTAAAAAAAACATCCGTTAATCTTAAAGACAAATTAAAAACTATCCCGAAAAAACCCGGCGTCTATTTTTGGCTGAATAGGGCCGGACGCGTCCTTTATGTCGGTCGGGCGACCCGTCTCCGCGATCGTCTCGGCCAGTATTTCCGTAAGGATATAGACCCGCGTATCGCTGAAATGGTCGGGAGCGCGGCCGAGATACGCTACGAAACGACCGATACTCTTTTGGAAGCGATAATCCTGGAAGCGAAAAATATCAAACGGTATTGGCCAAAATATAATATTGATGATCGCGATGATCGTTCCTTTATTTATATCGTTATCCCGAAAACCGATTTTCCCAAACCGCTCATCGTCCGCGGTACGGATTTGAAAAAAATTTCCGGCTCATTCATAAATAAATACGGGCAGGCGAAAGTCTTCGGCCCTTATCAATCTTTTCATCTTATCCAAAACGCTTTGCGTCTGATCCGCCGTATTTTTCCGTACGGAACCTGTTCTCCGGCCGGTAGTGCCAATAACCCCGACGGCCAGGCCTGCTTTGATTATCAGATCGGATTATGTCCGGGCGCCTGCGTCGGTGCTATTTCCAAACCAGACTATCAAAAAAACATCGCCGGCATCATTCTCTTGCTTTCCGGACAAAAAAAACGTCTTATCAGCCGGCTTAAAAAAGATAATCCGGACAAAATCAAGGCTTTGAAACATCTTCAGGATGTCGCATTGTTAAACCGCGAAGATGATTTAGGCGAACATAAAGTCAGCCGTCTGGAAGGCTATGATATCTCGCATCACGCCGGCAAGGAAACTTACGGATCAATGGTCGTTTTTGAGAATGGAGAAGCGGCGAAAAGTGAATACCGCTTATTTAAGATCAAAGAGGCTCCGGCCGGAGACGACGAACGCGCTTTAAGCGAAATGCTGCTGCGCCGTTTCAAGCATAGTGAGTGGCCGCTGCCGGATCTGATTATGATTGACGGCGGAACGCCGCAGATAAGTTTCTTGTCACGTGTCTTTAAAGCTAATAATATAAGTATCCCGCTGGTAGGTATCTCTAAATTCGGCGGCGATAAGCTCGTCTTTACGCCGGAATCAAAAAAACCCCTGCGCGGCTTAGCGGAAAATATCAAACCGACTCTGCTGAAATTGAGAGAGGAGGCGCACCGTTTCGCCAATCGGGGACGAATGCTTAAAAAGATATCCTAAAAACAATATCTAGCCTAAAAATAGGTAATAAGCTATAATAAAAATAGATAATTAATCTAATTAATAAAACAATATGCAAAAAACCCATGTTTTTCTAACGACGCTCGGCGTCTTGGCGGTTTCCGCCATCGTCATTGTCGCTCTGGTTATGGCGAATAAAGTCAATAACCAGGATCGTTTCTCGGTCACCGGTTCTGGTACGGTTTATGCCAAAGCTGATATTGCCAATCTGGAAGTCGGCTTAAGGACCGGCACTAAAAAGACGGCGGCCGAAGCGACAACCGACAGTACTAATAAAATGAATGCGATCATTGAGGCGGTCAAGGCCTTAGGCATCGAAGAAAAGGATATTAAGACCAGCGGCTATGCCTTAAATCCGGTTTATAACTGGACGGAAAACAGAGGTCAGGAATTGACCGGTTATGAAGTCACCCAGAATGTCAGCTTAAAGATCCGCGACCTGAACAAGATTGGCGACGTTATCGCCAAAACGACTGAAAAAGGCGCGAATCAAATCGGCAATATCAATTTTACAATTGATGACGAATATACTCTGAAAAATCAGGCCAGAGAACTGGCCATTGAGAAAGCTAAAGAGAAAGCGATGATGATTGCCGCGCAATCCGGCATGAAACTTGGTAAAATCAAGAACGTTTATGAAAGCAGTGTGGCGGCGCCGAGTCCAATAATGTATTCCAACGCTAAGTTAGACATGGCTAGTGGCGCGAGTGATAGCGTCTCCGCTCCGACTATCCAATCCGGACAGAATGAAATCAGAGTGGAAGCCACCCTGGTTTACGAAATAAAATAAAGCGCGGATTCCTTATTTAAATTCCTCTGGCTTAAAAGCCGCCCTTAAAGGGCGGCTTTTTGGTCTTGACAAATATAAACAATCTGCTAATATATCAACATAACAAAATATTGCCATAGACAGCCAGCTTTTCGGGAAGTTCTAAAACCAAACCGATTATAAGTCTTGCCGAGGAATAAAATACTATGTTTTCAGGTATTTTTCTTGAATGTCCGTGGCTAGCTGCGGATTTTTTATTATTATAGACATATATGCCAAAGAACAAAATTCAAAAAGGAGAAATTTTTCGTAATTTAAGCGAAAAAATAAAAAAATCAAAGTCTATGGTGTTCGCGGGCTTTAACGCTTTCGGCGTTAAAGATAATGAAAATTTGCGCGATAAGTTAAGGGAAGCTGGCAATGAATATTATGTCGCCAAGAAAACCTTGATGAACCTGGCTCTGAAAGAAAATAAGCTGGACATTAATGTTAGGGATTTCGACGGCAAGGTCGCGGCTATTTTCTCTTACGAAGACGAAGTTTCCCCGGCCAAAGTTTTGGGCACTTTCCGCAAAGATAAAGATAAGGAAGGGCGTATATTTTTCCTGGGGGGCATCTTAGAAGGGAAGCTCCTTTCGCAAAAAGAAGTGGAAGCTTTATCAGAACTGCCGAGCAAACCCGAGTTATACGCCAGATTAGTCGGCTCCATTAACGCCCCGATTTCCGGTTTCGTTAACGCTCTCGCCGGCAACCTGCGTAATCTGGTCAATGTTTTAAAAGCGATTGAAGAGAAAAAATAATTAATTAAAATAAATAATAATTTAATTTTAAACGTATGGAAGAGAAAAATGTAGTCGTTCCGGCGAAATTCGAAAAATTAGTCGGCGAGATCGAAAAAATGAGCGTTCTGGACTTAGCGGAACTCGTTAAAATTTTGGAAGAAAAATTCGGCGTCAGCGCTTCCGCTCCGGCCATGATGATGGCTCCGGCTGCCGGTGCCGCCGCCGCGGTTGAAGAAAAGGAAAGCTTTGACGTGGAAATCACTGATGGCGGTGCCAGCAAGATTAACGTCATCAAGGCGGTCCGCGAATTGACGGAAATGGGCTTGAAAGAAGCCAAGGATTTAGTTGACGGCGCTCCGAAAATTTTAAAGGAAGGCGTTAAGAAAGCTGACGCCGAAGCGATGAAGAAAAGACTGGAAGAAGCCGGTGCCAAGGTTACTCTAAAATAATCCCTGTCTCCGCTTATAATCTTTCTTATAAAAAAACCGGCTCAAATGGGCCGATTTTTTTATATTGCTTATTTTTTTAAAATTTTGTATAATTATCTTATCCGTTCTTTCGGAAAAAATATAAGTAAGAGCGAAGGTCCGATTGCCCAATTTCTTCCCCGGAGTTAGGCTAAATCAGACAAAAGCAGCAAATAAGTATTAGTTAAATATAAACGGCATGTGACCTCCCCTTACTTTAAGCCGCTATCATGAGATAGCGGCTTTTCAATTCTAAACGGCTATTTTAAGACGCCATATCAGCGACTTTTTTTATTATTACTGATTTAACCCGATCTTATAAATCGCGTCGCCGTCCAGGAAATAAGCGGCCTTGCCGGCCTCGTCGATCGTTACGTCTTTAGGCTGGCTAAGAGAATCTACTATATATTGGTTAACCAGAAGCCCTTTCTCTTTGGATAAAACCGCTAAACGCTTAGAGGCCGAGTCAAAAATATATAAATACTTCGTGCCGACGATAAGCTTATCCGCGCCGGTCATAGTCGGAGATAAGGGTTCTGCTTCATACCCAACCGCTTTGCCGATAGAGAACTTCAAAACCGCGCCGTCGGCTTTTAAGACATAAATAGCGCCGTCAATTCCCAAATCAACCGCTTGGCTCAAATCAGCGTTATCTTTAAGCCAATCTTCCTTCAGGTTAAAACCGTTATTATTTTTATAAACGTAAATCTGATTTTTGCTCTTATTAAGAGAATATAATTTACCGTTATAAATTTTAAAGCCGGTCAAACCGGAAGCGGCTTCCAAGTTAGCGGTGCTAATCAGCCTATTATCCCTAGTTTTGAAATCCAGTTCAGCGATATTACCGGTTTCCCAATAATGAATGATATCCTTATTGAAATCTTTATGCGGATTAGTCAGATTGCTCGCGCCTTTAATATCTACCCGGGTTGAAGAAGAAGCGCTCGGCGTCAGCGCGTAAACCGTCGTGCCGGCGGCGGCATAGATTTTTCCGGAAACAAAAATCAGATTATTAACGCCGAGCCCGATCAGGTCATTAACCTTTTCCGCGTTAGAAATCCTCACTATTTTCTGGAGCTTTTCGGCAGTCAGCGCCAATTTGGCGGATAATTCATTGTAAGCGGCTTGTTGGGTGTCGTTGGTTTGCGGCAGGGAAGCCAACAGCGCCTGCGCTTCCGCCAACATACCAGCGGCGCCGGCTTCATCATACATCGCCCGCGCGGTAATTTCGTCTTCTTTATCATTAATAGCGGCGATTAAACTATTAAAGTTCGTTTCTTCAACTCCGCGCTTATGATTACGGCTGGTGATTATGACGCTCACAACCAGAACTACGATCGCTAACCCTAGACCGACAAAAAGTAAACGATTCTTTTTATTGAGGGACCTGATCCAAGATTGAAGATGGCTCCCAAGATTTGACCACAGACGGCGGCTGAATAATCCGGCCAGAATAGAGCCGAAGTTCTTAAATCCTGATCCGATGGCGCCAGTCCGTTTTTTAAAAAAAATCTTGTCCGGTCTTAGAAAAGATCCGGAACCGGACATATTCATACTCTTGATCGCTCCTAAATCCAAAGGCGGCTGGACAGCGGGTTCTTCTTCGGCGCGAATATATTTTTTTGACGAATGCGCCGGTTTGGCCTGCCAGCCTTTAACCGCATTTCTTAAACTCTTAAATATTCCACCCAAGTTTATCAATCCCGCCGGAGCCAGCATGCGTTCGGTTTTCTGTTCGGTATAATTCAGTGAAGAGATAGAACTGTGCGCCGAGGATTCTTCCAAATCTTCCTTAAAATCCGGTGTCGGCGAACCGACGGTATTCTTGATTATTACGCCTAAAAAGGGGATATGATTATTAACTTTTGATAAAACATTCTTAATCTGTTCAGCGGCGGCCAGCGGCGGGAGCTTAGTGATAATGCTGATCATTTCTTTCCCGGACAGATATTCAGGCAG
>Ga0172381_10002232_pt1 | contig 21677 bp, 21 predicted proteins | sample Leawel6488metaG_FD_119754 | JGI IMG/M metagenome (GOLD analysis project Ga0172381, IMG submission 119754) | Leachate microbial communities from a municipal landfill in Southern Ontario, Canada - Leachate well 64-88 metaG | ecosystem: Engineered > Solid waste > Landfill > Unclassified | place...
TGGTTAAGAGAAAACACACAAAAAAATGTTTATTATATTGATGGTAATACGAAAGTGGACAACAGAGACTTCTTCAAACGAAAGATGGAGGAAGAAGAAGATACCGTGCTTGTTGCTTCCACCGGAACATTCTCGGAAGGAATTGACTTACCTAATATCCACAATCTTTTCATAACGGAAAGTCATGCCTCTGAGATAATTATAAGACAAATTTTAGGAAGGCCTATGCGTTTAAAAGAAGGAAAAACCCAGGTAGTTGTTGTGGATTTTAGCGATAGCTATTTTTGGAATGGTCCAAATCATTTCCAGAGAAAAAACTATCTTATGCGGCATGCTTCGGAAAGAGAGCGAGTTTATAAAGATAAAAAATTCCCTTTTAAAAAATTTAAAATTAAACTTTAGATTTGCATTTTTCATCATGATAATACCCATAATTCCGGGGTCAAATTCTTTCAAACAGCTTCGCTTTTTTATTTGAATAAATAAATAAAAAGACTAGATGAAACTAGATAATCCATTAAAAACCCCTGGTGTTATTGTGTTAGATACCGAGCCATCAGACCCAAGAGGAAAATATCAATATAAAGCGATTCTTCAAAGAAAGCATTCAGATACCGAGAAATCTTATGAAAAAGGATTTGATGGTGCTTGGATTCTTAAAATCGTATTAATCGATGATAATGGCCTCAGCATAACCGCTGGCAGCTGGTACTTAGACACCCTTTTAGGATATGATGATTATGGAAGCAGATTAAAAAGCGATTCTATTTATATAGATTATGTATCTCATTGGATAGTAGGCAATATGATAGCAGTTCTTGAAGAGGCAGAGGAAATTGCTTATGGAAAAATGGATGAATCCCTCAACGAAGGAGCTGTTAAAGAACTTATATTAAAAGGACCCGGAGAAGAATCTTTTATCAGATGGATTGTTAAGAATACCCCATTAACCTTTTCGACTCTTAGCGATTATGCTAAAAAAAATGACATGACATTATCAGAATTACAAGATTTGGCTACCATTTATATGGAGGATGCTACAGATGAAGAAATGGAAATATTGGATCATTTAGTAATGACAGTCGTTGAAGGAAAAATGGAGGGGGAAATTGATGAAGCTTTTGAAGACAAATATACTCATATTCCTATGCATTTACGAAATTGGTATCAAAAGCCAGAAGCTCAACCTGGATATAAAGAAGAAAAAGTAAGATCTCCTAAAAAGAAAAAGCCTACAAAGAAAGCCATTGAAGAAATGAAAAATTTAGAAGATGAAATTCGGGACCTAAGACAGCATTTAAGAGATATTCAAAGTGATAGCAGAAATAAATACAATGAATCAGAACAATATAGCTCAGATATAATTGAAAGATATGGGTGGGATTTCTTAGATATGTTAAATTCCGGGCTTTCTAAAGAAGAAAAACTTAAGGCCATTAAAGAATGGAATTTACATCAAGATGAAAAATCTAAGGAAATTCGAAATCCCGAATCTGTTTTAAACGACCATGAATATTACACCCCCGGGGAAAAAGATAAAGAAGAAGAATTGCAGCATCAAATTGATCAAAAGGAGGAAGAACTCAGTAAATTAGGAAATATATATGAATCTTTGAATGAAGGGGTTTCCCATAGAATAAACTTTAAACGCTTTGAGGAAGAAATACTTAAACCTCTTGCTGAAGATTTAGAAGTAGATTTTAAAGTGGGAAGAGTAAGCAGAGTAGAATCTATCGGTAAAAAAATTATTGAAAGATATTATGCTATTGGCCCCTTAAATATTTTAGTTCGAGATATAAAAAGACTTGGCATGTCGGGAGAAGATATTGAACCCTGGATCGTAGACCCAAACAAACCTACAAAAGGTCTAAGATTTGGATCCGACTGGGGATCATATAAAGGATTTAAGAATAAAGTTGCTGAACTTTTGACTGAGAAATAAAAAAAGTAGTTTTTTAAGCTCCTTTCTGCTAATTCCTTCGTGATGTAGTTCTGGAAGAACCTGATCTGCCTGAAGCCCCTCCTGATCTAGATCCGCTCGATCCCCCAGAATAAGAAGACCCGGAGTTATAATTCCCAGAAGGGGTAGAATAACTTCTATGTTCTACGGGTGAATAACTTCTATTTATATTCGTATTGTTATACTGAGAACGAGAGTGAGGCTGTGAGTAATTTGGAGTATAACTTCGTATTTGATTATTTCTCGCCGGATTATAGTTAGATCGATTTGTAGTTACTCTTCTTTCATTAGATGAATTTATTTTTTGCAAATTATTAACCCTTCTATTTTCTTGGATTGCAGAGGGTCTGATCGGGGTTCTATCAATTTTAGAAGGTTGTCTTTTAATATTTGTATTAAAAGAAGAAGATAAATTTGAAGGCTTTTCTCGCCTTCCGTATTGGATCTTGGAATTATAGTAATGGCTGTAATAAGTATTTCTACCAAAATAGCAATTTGGATAATATGAATCATATGTATACCCCCAGCTATACCAATTATTATAATCAAATCTAAATCCCCAATAAGGATAATACCCATAATACCATGACTTTAAGAACGTCAGATTGCAAAATGGATCCCAATAATAATTATAATAACCAAATCCATAATAAGGACGATGAAATCTATAAATCTGTGCTGTAAAAGAAAGATCCTCATAAACTTCTTTTTTTGCATCGTAATATAAAGAATCATGTTCTATTCTTATCCCTTTTTTTCGAAGGTTAATATTCTTTGCTTTACGTTTTAATTCATCTCTTGAAGGAATATAATATAGATCATCCCATTCCTTTTTTTGCGGATCTATAGTATTTTGGGAAATACCTTTATCCTTATTTATAACATATATTTCATAATTAGACCTCTGCTGGGTGGGGGTTGATCTCTCAATCTGAGAGAAAGATATATAAGAAAAGAGAAACCCCATTAAAATTGATATTAGTTTTTTCATAGTTAAAATATTATTTGGGTTTTTACTATAATATATGAGAATATTATGCCGAAATTTAAAAATAGTCATATATTTTCATTTAAAGCAAAAAAATCGCAATTTATAAAAAAATGAACAAATATATAATATATAAAATAAAATCCTCTTGTTATGAGAAAATTCAATACTATACTGAAGGAGAAGCAAACTAAAGAAGATAATCTTGTTGAAAGTAAGGTTCTTGGGCAGTTTACAAAGGTTTATAATACTCTCTTAGAAAAGTATGGAATACCAGAATTTAAACAGCTTTCTGAAAAAGCTCAGAATATATTTTTATTGGAACTTAATTCCTACTGGTCCGAATCTGAAGGCATAAGTGAAATGGGAATTAAGTTTTTAAATACGAGAGGACGTGCTCTTAATGAGCATTCTTCTGCAGATCAAAAAAAGAATTTTTTGAAAGAAAAAGCCAACATTGTTATTAGTGAAACCCTTCGTCAAAGTGAGTTAAAATATAAATTATACAATGTGGTAGATGAAATATATAACGAAGTAAAAGCTTCGGATTTATCTGGTGTTCTCCCTTCTGAAGTTATTTTCGAAACATTTAAAGAATCTTTTGTTAAAAACATTAAAGAATTATTGCATGAAATTAATTGTGAACTTAAAGAAAGCAAGTAATGAAAATACTGGGGCCAAAACTTCATAAAAAACCAGGGCCAAAACCGCCGGAAAGACAAAAACCTCTCTTAAAAAATTTCAGGTTTATTCTACCCAGAAAACGTAAATGCTGTGGGGGTTAAAGATATAAAGGGACGCAGAGCATCCCTTTTTTTAATATATAAATTATAACAAATAAATTTAAATTATGGCATTAAATACGTTACAGAAGATTTTACAAAAAAATGGATCTAAGTACGTTGATGAATTTCTAAATGAAGAACTAATCATTACTGAAAAACTCGATACTTATAGAATTCTTTTTGAAAATGTAAATGGGGAAATTAAATTCTATAAGAAAGATAATACAGAGTTAGGATTAATTTCAAGAGTTCTCACCAATGTTTGGGAGGATGCTATTATAGAGCTTTCCATTATTTTGAATGAAGCAAAGATACCAGAAGGAATTTGTTTCGGATTAGCTTATACACCGGTTGAAAGGCCAATAAGAATTCCCTATACTAAACTGCCAAAATATCTTATTACAGATATAACTCGTAGAAAAAATAATAAAGTTGTTGAATCTTTTGATTATAATGAATTACAACAGTGGGCTGAAATACTTCAACTAGGAAGACCCCCTGTAATATTTAAGGGCAAATTATCCCAGGAACAAAAGAAAGCTCTATTGGAATATGCTAATGGGGACTATGATAATATCGAAGATAATTTAAGCGAACTTCTAATCAATAGATTCAATGGAACTTATTCTAAACAAAATATTATTGAAGGAATTATAATTTCAGACGGGGAAAGATTAGCTCAAATTGTTTCTTATGAATTTGAACTTTTGAATGAGTCTTATCAAAAAGCTGAATTCTCTAGGGATTTTTATGATCTTACAATATTAAGCCTTAATAATTTTCTAGAAAGATACCCGTTTCCCATATTGGAAGGCAAAAATCCCGATGATATGTATCTAGAAATAGTGTGTGATATATTTAATCATTATTGTGAAAGTCCTTCTGTTACGGAAGGGATGAAGCCGGAATATCTTACCCCTCCTAATTTTGGATATGCTGGAGGATTAAATCTATTATTAATCAAAAATAAAAAAACCCTTGAACTTCTTGAAAGCGGGGGAAAACTTTATGAGTCTATATTTAGAGTTATACTTTCCTCTCTTCGAAAGTATAAAAAAGAATATGGTCTTCTTAATGAATCAGCCATTAATAAATTTAATAGTTATGTTTATCTAATAAGCGAGAAAATTCTTAACCCTATTCGGGAGAGCCCATTTGCTGATACCCAAATGATTACTGAAAAATCTGATAATATTGTTGTAGATGCTATAGCTAGAAAGGTCGCTTCTGATGTTGATAATATGAGAGTTATTGCTTCTATCCAGAAAACTTTTGAGCCTAAAGGGAAAAAAGGAAAACCCGGATTAGAAAAATGTGCTATTTATATTACAGATTTCAAACCATTTACAAAATCTCAGGAGGATAATATACGCTCAATTCAAAATATGTGGAAATGTCCTGTAATTATTGTTTCCGTAGGCAATTCCAGAAGAGTTAGGGGAGAGAATTTTTTCTTTACGGATGGTCTTGTCCGGGCTCAAATGAAAGCATTTGCTAATTCTAACAAAGATGTTGTCCCCGCATTCTTTCTATTAAATGACTGGGATTTATATAGTATTTTTGATACTGTCCGGCCTAAATATGAACCTATTGTAATTATAACGGATTCAACAAAGAAAAGCGAATTATCTTTGCAACTTTATTTTGAAGAAGAAGTTATGGATGAAAGAATTGCTGTGGAAAAGAATCTAAATATTGGGGAATTGGAAAATAAGGATCAATTTCATGCATTTAGAGCTATTGAAGATATGGATTTTGTTACTTTTAAGACAGTAACCCCCCAAAGTATATGGGGATTATGGGATTCCTTTCAAAGTGAATGGAAGACCTGGAATGGCAAGATACTTCGAAAATAAATAAAATAAAGAATTATTATGATAAATCTTGATAAAATCATAGAAGAAATGAATGGGGAAGCTTGGGAAAATGATCATATGATAATGTTGGGGGAAGAAATATTGGAAGGGCTAAATGAAGATGTTGTTATTCCAGCTTCCCTATCGAATCAGTATTTAGCAGTTAAAAAACAAATAGCTGATAAACAAACACAAAAAGATCTTCTTATGAAACAAATGAATCAAAAAGATAATGAAATAAATATTCTCACCAAAAATCTCATTGCTATTGAAACCAAAGCAGCTCAACTGCAGGGAAAAGATGCTCAGGTTCAATCAGGGGAAACAACCAAACCTGAAAATAAAGAGCCAGTATCAGCTGGAACTTCGACAACAGTGGAATCAGAAAAAATATCGGATTTATTTAACGAACTAAATGAAATGGATCGGAATTGGCTTCTTAAAATGAATGAAGAATTTGAGGACAGTGCAGATGAAGAGGATTTTTTAGATTATAGAGATATCGAAGATGAACAACAAGCTACAGATGAGGATCTAAATCCTGATTATGTTTTTGCAATTAGAATTAATGCCGATGAAGAAGATGAAATTATTGCAAAGGTTTATAGAAATAAAGAAGACTCATTTTGGAAGATAAGAGTTGTTCAAGGGGATGAAGAACCTCTCGAAACCATGCAATTTGATCCAGATATGGAATTTGTAGATGTTATTGAAAAAATTGGTGAAATATATGATGATGTTGAAGAAATATCGATGGAAGAATATAAGGATCTACTAGACGATAAAGCAGAGAATGATTCTAAATATGATTGGGAAGAGGGGAAATTTTAAAACTTTAATGTTAATTAAAAGTCACAAATCATTATAAATAAGTGTGAATATATAAATATATCTAAAGAATTAATGTTGGATTATTCTAAATTAAAAAATATTATAAAATAAAATATTAAAATTATGAAAATGAATTATGTTCCAATGACTCTTGATCAATATTTAAATGAGTCAAAATCTATAACACTTAAAAGGGGATATGGTGAAAAAAAACCAGTAGTAGTTGGAGTTAATGCTCCAATTAGGAATCAGGTTCTCGCTTATGTAGCTGAAAATCAGCGTGTATCTAAGGGGAAATTAAAAAGATTTATTGCTGACTTAAATGAATGTAGTAAAAATCCAAATGCTTCTGCTATTATGTGGTTAAAAAGAAATTCTCAGTTCTTTGTAGCTGAATCTAAAGAAGGGCAAGCATTCTTCAAATTATCACCAGTAGGTAAAAGATTAGCTGATCGTTTTGTCTCCACCCCTCTTACGGAAAAGAAAACAGAGATCAAAGATGATTATGATTTTGTAGATACTAAGAAAGGTTATCCTAGAAAAGGCATTTATGATGGTACCGAAGGGGAAGAAGAATGCGAAACATGCGGAAAGGAAAAAGAAAAATGCGAATGTAAAGAATCTATCATCGAATTTAGAAAAGCTAAAATTGAAGCTATCATTGAAAGAATAAAGGCTAAGAGAGCTCAAGAACTTACTGAAAAAGCTGAAATTATGGGAAAAGATCCTATTGCTAGAACTGAAAAAAGAAAAGATAAATTAGATGGTAAACTTGATAAAAATCTTCATAATCAATTAGAGCCAGAACAGGATAAAGACGAAAATGAATTTTCCAAATTTCCAGAAGAAAAAGGTGGTAAAAAGATAAATGAAGCTGAAGAAGAAAAGAAAGAGGAGGACGAACTCTCATTTGATGATTTAGATCTCGGCGGTGAAGAAGAAAAAGAAGAAGAATCTAAAGGTGAAGAGGGCGAAGAAAAAGAAGAAAAACCAGAAGGTGAAGAATCTGAAGACGAAAAGGTAGAAATTACAGAGTTCATTATCACTGTAACTAATGCTGAAGAAGCAGTCAAAGAACTCGATGAACTTGGAGTTCCTGCTGAAAAAGTTGAAGATGAAAAAGAAAAAGAAGAAAATACAGAAAGCGAAGAAAAAGAAGACGAAGACGAAGAAAAACATACAGAAAGTCCCGATTTAGGAGAAGCAGCCGAAGGTGAAGAGGAACCTACCACAGAAGAAAAGATTAAAGTTTCTGTTGACTACTGGGAAAAACTCAAAGGGTGGCTTGAGGAAAAAGGCGTAGACGTTGAAGAAATGTTTGGCGGTGAAATTGAAGTAGAAGATGAAGAAAAACCCGAAGGCGAGGAGGGAGAAGACGAAGAAGGAACAGAGGATTTTGACCTTGATCTTGGAGATGGCGAAGAAGCGGGGGAAAAATCCGATGATTTCTCACTTGATCTTGAAGAGGCTACAGAAGGCCCGGCAGATGTAATGGATGCTCCAGCTGATACTTTAGCAGATAAAATTGCTGATAAAGTTGCTCAGAAGATCGTTGATAAACTATAAACTATAAAATTAAAATATAGAAAAACCCTCTTTTTTAGAGGGTTTTTTGTTTTCCCGCATTTAGAGTTGAAATATATAAAATATGAGAGCTATAATTATCAGCGAAGTATTGAATTTTAGCCGAGACATAGATCCAAAAAATGCTATTGGCATAGGAATGATGGGTCAAATTAAACAATTGGCTAAATCTCAAGAGAAAAATACTGAAAGCATGGACGAAATAGGATATTTCATTAGTTGTGCTACAGCAAAAAGATCTGATCTTATGGATTATCTTTTATCGCAAGACCTTGATATAAATTCTCAGGAGCATGAAATATTGAAAGTTTTAGCTTGGGAAAAAAATGACGAGGTAGCAATACATATAATTCAAAAAAGAGGAGCAGACCTTGAGGGGGCAATTAAAAATGCTGATGCTAATCATGAATGGAGAACTGTTCGAAGACTTGAAAAAATTAAAGAACAAATAGAAAAAATTAAATCTTTTCCTCTTAAAGAAAATAGAATGAGAGCAAAAACAGTAAATAGAAAGACCAAGGCGTATATCTGGGATTTTGATGATACTTTGGTAAAAACTGATGCAAAAGTTCATGTTTATAAAGCAGGTAAGTTCCTAAAATCATTAACCCCGGAAGAATTTAATTTTTATCAGAAAGCTGAAGATGAAGAAATAGATGTTTCTGAATTTAAGGACCCCAGAATAATTTTAAAAGCAAAACCATATAAAATGTGGCCTGCTCTTCAAAATATGGATGCAGCTATTAAACAGGGAAGAAGCACTTCAGAAATTTTTATACTTACAGCTAGATCAGCTATTGCTAAAATACCTATTTGGACTTTTTTTAGAAGAAATGGAATTGATATTCCTGAGGATCATATTATAACTATTGGTGATGATAAAGGGGAAATTAATATACCGGAGGAGAAAAGAAAGATTCTACAAAGCTTAGCAGACAAATATGATGATATAACATTTTTTGACGATAATCCTGAAAATATTAAAATAGCTCAAAAAATTAGCAAAATTAGAACTCGCTTAATAGATTCTCTTAATCTATAAAAATTATCTTTATATTAAGAGTTTTGTAAAATAATGAATATATAAAATAAAAATAATTATTATGAAAATCCAATTAGTAGCAGAATCTCTCAATGAGAGTGCTTATGCAAAATTAAACGAAGAAATGAATGCTGTTTCCGAATCAATCGTAAATGATTTTGTTGCCGGGCTTAAAAAAGCATTTCAGGGTTTAAATAAGGAATATGAGAGTCTTAATAAAGATGATGAAAAATCCGTTAGAAAATTTGCCTGGGAGGTAGCTCTCAAAACTTATGTTGCTGATTCACCCGAAGCTGGAAGAAAAACACTTAAGGTATGGGCGGAAAAAGCTCCATTGGAAATGCTTCAGAAATATCTCGAAAAAGCAGCTTCTGCAAAATTCTATGGGAGAACTAGCCCTACCTATGTTCAAGGAAAACTTCAAGTTGCATGGAAAAATATGGAAGCCGTAAATCTTAAAACTGCATTTGCTAGCGGTGGAACCAGCGGTCATACAACCTTTGGAGGAGCATAAAATTAGCTCTCATGTCTAAAGCAGGATTCTTACGGGGTCAGGACCCTAAAAAAACCATGGGTATTGGTATTGCTAATGTTATTTTTAAAAAAACTACATCTGGAGATAATCGGGCTTATTCTTATGGTCTTTACTATAGTGATAATGAATGGATGAGGATTATTCGATGGCTTTTAAAAGAAAAATACACCCCATTTGATATTGAAAATATCCTTAGAAGCAAACTTATGCGTTGTACTGCTGATAATTCAGGGGATTATAGTACGGATACAAATAAACCATGGGCTACATTAGAAGATTTCATCAATTATAATGGGAGACCTTATTATTTTAGTCCTCCTTATAAATCAGCTATTGATGATTTTCTAAATAGAGAAATTTATTCTCAGCCATATGAAGAAAAATATCGGAGAAAAGCTTGGGGGTATGACGAAAAAGGAAATCCAATAAATGAAGATACGGGAGCTCCTATGACCGGGGCGGGAAGTGTCCCAGGAATGAGTAATGCTGTACCAGCTCAGCAAGTTGCTACTACTGGGAATCAATTTTATCAATCGGGGGTTAAAGGATCCGGAGATATCTGGGGAAGCGGTAATCAGAAACAGAAAAAGAAAAGGAAAAGAAAAAAAGTAAAACTGGTTAAAGAATCGCTTAATGAAACAAATATTTCGCCATACGATAAATTGGGGGTGGCAATAGCTAAAAAAATGGGGGTAAAACTTCCATTTAAGAAGAAAAAAGCCAAGGAAAATCAAAATTCGATGAAACAGACTATAAAATGAAAAAATCCGTTAAACTAGTAAAAGAATCTATTGACGAACCCGTTAATGAAACTATTCAAATGGGTGGTCATAATTATGAGGGTTTCAAAATTGATGGAATTTCAAGGGTTTTTGCTGGCAAAGAAGGTCTATTAGGAAAAGATGGAACCCTCATATCTTGGGATATTGTAAAAAAACTTATGCAAAAAATAGGCGTTAAGTAAAACTTTTCCTTCTTTAAGGATTATAATATAAAAAATATATTATGATCGAATCAATAAAATTTCTTAAAACAAGAGACGTTAAATCACCCAGCCGTGCTAATAAATATGATGCAGGAATAGATTTTTATGTTCCTGAATTTACCCCCGAATTCATTAGAGATCTAAAGGCAAAAAATCCGAACAATAACGAAATTTCAAAAGATGGGATTTATCTCAGACAAGGAGATAGAATTCTTATTCCTTCGGGGATTCATTGCCAAATGGCACATTCTGGAAGAGCATTAATTGCTGCTAATAAATCTGGCGTTGCTACAAAAACAGGATTAATTGTGGGTGCTTGTGTAGTAGATTATGAGTATCAGGGGGAAATACATATTAGTCTTATTAATACTAGTAATATTCCAATTCCAGCTATGATTACCCCTGGGATGAAAGCCATCCAATTTCTCGAAATCCCAATATACAATTCAAATATAGAAGTTGAAGAAGGAAAAACTCTCGAAAAATTCTATGAAGAAAAAACTACTACAAGAGGAGCTGATGGATTCGGAAGCACAGACAAAAAATGATAAGCAAGCAGAAATATATTAACTATATTAATATTTTTGGAGAAAGCTACCCAAGAGAATCTTGAAAAAATCGGGGTTAAATCCATAACACTTATTCAAGAAATAATGATAAGAGATTTTATGACACCTCGATTAATAGTTAAAAATTAAATGGATCAGAAGAAAAAACATGGGGCATGGAAGAAATGGTAAAGAGATTAAATAAAATTATTGAAAATATATGAGACTCAATTTAGAAAAACTTAAAGAGGTTGAAGAACAGTATAGGGAGCAGGGCTTGCCCAACTATACCCTTCATCTTATGCTTCAACAAGTAATTGCTTTTAAAGAAGCGCCATTTACTTTAGCACCAAATAACATTATCCTATCGATTAGTACTTTAAAAGAACTAGGCATTTTAGAGATGGATGAAGGTAAAAAAGAAATAAAATATCAGAAATTAAATTCATAAAAATGGCAAAGCCAATTCTTGTTATAAATTATTGTGTTGAAGGAATGTCAATGGATATAATTATAAAAAATCTGAATGAGCTTCAACGAGTAGTTAATGAATCCAATGCTAACGATGAATATTATACATTTCTTCTCCCTGTAACTATGGATTCAAATATTCAGGTTTTTTATGACAAGGATTTCGAAGAAATCCATTATCAAGAGCTTAAGGATATAATAGAGTCTAAAATGAGATCGTTTCATGAGAAATCTAAGATCAAATCAAAACAAGAAAAAGTCAGTAAAAATCATTCGGAATTTCTTTTAGACGATAAATCCATATTAACAAAAATTTTTAGAAAAATTGGGGTTTTACCTAAATGAAAGAAAAGATCTATATTGCTTCACCGTATACAAATGGGGATAAATTAAAAATGGTCAAATTACAAATTGACGTGTGGAATGTATTAAAAGATTTTGGCTATATTCCAATTGCTCCTCTTCTAACTCATTATATAAACGAAATCAGGGAAAGATCTGCTTCCGAATGGCTTGAGTATGATTTTGAAATTCTTAAGATGTGTCAGGGAATTATTCGCATTCGTCCAAGAGATAATTTTGGAGCTGAAATCCCTTCTCTGGGAGCGGATATGGAACAAGAAGAAGCTATAAGATTGAATATTCCATTTTTGGAATTTATTAGTATTGAACAATTAAAATATTTTCTGGAAACTACTGATAGGCTTAGGCTTCAGTGTTTATTCTGGAATCCAAATCTCGAACGAGTATAAAAATCTCCATGCAAAACTGGCTCCGCGAGGGGTCTTTTTTATTTAACGTTTTTATATAAACTCTTCCCCTCCCCCCGCATATAAAATAATTAAGATGAAAGGTATAATTTATTGTGCTACATCGCCTTCAGGTAAAAAATATTATGGATATTCATCTTTGGGATTCGAGGAACGAAAAATCAAACATAGATATTCTTTTTTGAAAGGAAGAAAATGCAGTTTTTATTCCGCAATCAAAAAATATGGATGGGAAAAGATTTTATGGGAGCTTATTGAAGAACATATAGCAGATAATAAAATAGAGTTACATAAAATTTTATGCGAAAGAGAAACTTATTGGATTGATAAAGACAAAACGAATTTATCAGAATATGGATATAATATGACAAAAGGAGGAGATGGCGGATTAGGAATGATTTTGTCAGAAGAAGCCAAGAAAAATATATCAATATCTAAAATAGGAAATACAAATAAAATTCATAAAGCTTGGGAAAATGGAGCTTATAAAAATCGAAATAAAATAAAAAATAAAAATGATAATTAATATCGAACAAAGACACGGAAAATTAATTGTTTCTTATATCAACAAGGAAGGAAATATTTCTTTTATGCAGTTAAATATTCCTCCATCTCATCAATATATTTATACTTATTCTAGATCACAATCCGGATCTGACCCAAAAGTGAGGTCTTGGGATAATCGTCCAGTCAGAAAAACTCCGAGTGAGTTTCTTTCCCGATACAGAATACAGGAATTTTTTGTAGATGCAGGGGAAGAATTGGTTGGCCCATTATTTGAGATGAACAAACCCAATGCTTATTCATGTGATATTGAAGTAGATGTTGATGAAGATAGCGGATTTGCTGAGCCAAGAGATGCAATGAGTCGAATTAATACCATTTCATGGAGTCATAAAGATCAAGTCATTGTTTTTGGATTAAAACCTTTATCGGCTCCTGAGATTGATAAAATTGAATCAAATATCAATAAACACTTAGAAAAATTGGGTATCCGATATTCTTTTGTTTATAAGCAATTCAATAACGAAGCAGATATGCTTTATGATTTCCTTTATAATTATGCACGTCATGCCCCCCTTATTATTGGATGGAATTTTTGGAATTATGACTGGAGATACATCTCTAATCGTTGTCATCTATTACATATAGACATTTCTTGGATGAGCCCGACCAAACAATGGTATAAACATAAGATTATGGATAAAAATGAAAGGGTTGATATTCTTCTCCCCCAGCATAAGCTTATTGTAGACTATATGGAGATCTATAAAAAATGGGATCGAGTAATTGATCCAAAAGAAAACATGTCTTTAGATTTTACAGCTGAAGCAACTCTTGGGGTTACTAAAGTTAAATACCCTGGATCTTTTTCCGAACAATATAATAAGGATTTTGATCAATATGTTTTTTATAATGCAATAGATTCTATACTTGTAGAACAGATTCATTATAAACTTAAAACTCTTGGTATCTTTCTAGGATTAAGCAATATTACAAGGGTTGAAGCCATGAATGCTTTTTCCCCGATATACATGCTTGAAGCTATTGCAGCTAGATATGCTTATGGTAGAAATTTGGTATTTCCCCAAGAAAGGAGAGAGAGAACGAGAGAATCTTATGAAGGAGCTTTTGTATTTAATCCCACTCCAGATTTATATGGATGGGTAGGATCCTTTGATTTTAATTCTCTGTATCCTACTATAATGAGACAATTTAAAATTTCTATTGAGAATTTTATTACAAAAGATAAAAATTATAAAGCGAATGATAAGCGGGTAAAGTGTTCTTCTGGCGCAGTTTTTGATGCGTCTTATGAACCATTGCTCCCAGAGATCTTAACAGATTATTATGCTCAGAGGAAGAAAGCTCAGAAAAAGGCTAAGGATGCTGAATTAGATGCTATTGAATTACAAAAAATACTTAAGGAAAGAGAAAATAAAATATCTAAATCCCTCTCATAGTAAAGGGATATATAGAGAAAATGCTCGTATGATTGATAGAATTAAGTCTTTGCTATTAAATGGAAAAAAATTAATTATTCCTTCTAGAACAAATAAAAAATTTCTCTTGAAATATGATTTATGGGATTTCATAAATTCCTCTTTTGATTCATCTTTTTCTTTACAGGAGAAAATATATTGTTTAACCCATGACTTATCAACACGCCCTCTTTGTAAAATTTGTAAAACCCCTCTAAAATTTAAATATAATTATGGGATTTATTGTTCCCGATCATGCGCTAATAAAGATCCAGAGATTATAAATAAAAATAGTTTATCGGTTTCTAAATCCTTAAAAAAAATTTATTCAGAAAATGGGGATTTCATTAAAAAGAAAAGAAATAAAACTCTCTATAAAAAGTATGGGATAAATGTTAAATCTCCATTCGAAATAAAGGAGATAAAAGAAAAAGCCGAAAATACGTTATTAGTAAAATATGGGGTAAGAAATATATTTTCATTAAAAGAATATAGAGATAACGGGAAAAATAAAAAAGAAAACTCTATTAATCAGTGGTGTGTAAAGGGTTATAAAGTAGAGTATTTGGATACAAATTCTTTGAAAATTTTTAATGCATGTGAAAAGCATCCTGAGTTCAAAATAGATGCTATAACTTTTTATAATAGAGCTGCTCGAAACAGAAATGGCGTAATTTGTCCTATATGTAATCCTTTAAATTCATTTTCTTCGTTTGAAAGCGAATTTGAAGAAATTTTAAGAGATCTAAAAATAAATTATCTTAAAAATGACAGATTAATTATAAAGCCAGAAGAAATAGATTTTTTTATTCCGGAATTTAATTTAGCTATTGAACTAAATGGCATTTACTGGCATTCTGAAATTTATAAAAATAAAAAATATCATTTAAATAAATTAAAAAAATGCGAGGAAAGGGGAATACAGTTAATTCAAATATGGGAAGACGATTTTTATAATAAAAAAGAAATAATTAAATCTTTAATTTCTAATAAATTAAATAAAACTGAAAATATAATTTTCGCAAGGAAAACTTATATTAGAGAAATAGGGTCTTATGAATATAAAGAATTTTTAATAAAAAACCATTTACAAGGAGCTATAAATTCTTCTATTAAAATCGGGCTTTTCTATTCAGATCAATTGGTTTCGGTAATGGGATTCGGAAAAAATAGAATTTCTTTAGGTTCAAAATATGCGGAAGGAAATTACGAACTTCATCGATTTTGTTCTGCTCTAAATACCGTAATTGTCGGGGGTGCTTCAAAAATATTAACATATTTTGAAAAAACTTATAAACCAAATTGTATTATAACTTATGCTAAAAGAGATTATTCTAATGGAAAATTTTATGAGAAAATAGGATTTAAAAAGGAAAAAGAATGTGACCCAGGCTATTACTGGATTATAAATGGATGTAGAAAGCATAGGTTTTCTTATAGGAAAGATAAAATTATAAATGAATCAAATAAACAGAAAACTGAGATAGAAATAATGCACGAAAAAGGATTCATTAGAGCTTTTGACTCTGGCAATTTAAAATATAAAAAAAATTATAATTTTTCTTCTTAATATCGAAAACCGTTAAAAATGGATATATAACTTGCTTAAAATGAGATAAAAATAATAAAAATAAAATATGTTTAATGGAAAATAAGTATACGGAGGATCAATTAAAGGAGGCTGGATTAAAATATTTTCAGCAGGATTTGTTAGCAACGAATGTATGGATAAAAAAATACGCATTAAAATTAAAAAATGAAAATTATTACCTAGAATTAACCCCGGATGATACGATTCGAAGATTAGCAAAAGAAATCTACAGGATCGAACAAAAATATCCCAACCCCCTACCCTATGAAGAAATATATGACTCTTTAAAAAACTTTAAGAAATTTATATTTGGCGGGTCAATCCAATTTGGATTAGGAAATACCGGGCAAATATCTTCATTAGGAAATTGTTTTTTTATTGATAATGGCTCAGATTCATATGGAGGCATATTCAATATTGACGAATCCATTGTCCAACTTATGAAAAGAAGAGGAGGGGTCGGAATAACTCTTGAACATCTTCGCCCTGCAACCGCTTCTGTAAACAATGCTGCTCAATCTTCAACTGGAGCTACCTCTTTTATGGAGCGGTATTCTAATTCTACAAGAGAGGTTGCTCAAGATGGTAGAAGGGGGGCCCTTATGATAACTTGTCATGTCAACCACCCAGATATCATGGATTTTATCATGAAAAAGGAGGATCTTACAAAAGTAACCGGAGCTAATGTTTCAGTAAAGATTACAGATGAATTTATGACCGCTGTCGAACGAGATGAAGATTATCTTCTTCGGTGGCCAGCAGAATCTATTCAGCCAAAAGTTTTTGAAAAATATATTTACAATAAACTTTATAGAACCGAAGAAGGATGCTATGTTCGTAGGGTAAAAGCAAGGGAGATTTGGAATGCTATAATAAAACAAGCACACAAGAACGCAGAGCCGGGGGTATTATTTTGGGATAATATATTGAAAGAATCCCCAGCCGATATGTATAATGACATGGGTTTCAGAACATTGGGAACCAACCCTTGCGGAGAATTACCATTATCCCCCTACGATAGCTGCAGGTTAGGCAGTATTAATCTTTATACCATCGTTGAAAATCCATTTACAAAAGATGCAAGAATCGATTGGGCAGAACTTGCAAAGAGGGCAAAATATGCTCAAAGATTTATGGATGATGTTATTGATGCAGAGGAAGAGAAAATACTTCAAATATTAAATAAAATCACTAATGATAAGGAGCCTGAAGAATTTAAAAGAACCGAAAAAGAAGTATGGACAAAAATACTTAAATTTCTTCGCAATGGAAGACGTACAGGAGTAGGTATTTTGGGGCTTGGCGATATGTTTGCAGCTCTCGGAATTAAGTACGGAACCTCAGAGGCTACGGAATTAGCCGAACAAATTCATAAGGTTATAGCTATTAATTCTTATAGGGAAAGTATAAATCTTGCTAAAGAAAGGGGATGTTTCCCGATCTGGAATGTTGATAAAGAATCTTTAAACCCATTTATTAGGAGAGTCATTGGTCAAAATTTCGATAATAAAGAATATGATGATTATTTAAAATTCGGACGTAGAAATATTGCTAATTTAACTGTTGCTCCTACAGGATCCTTAGCTATTTTATCGCAAACAACATCAGGTATAGAACCTGTTTTCAAGGTTTATTATCGTAGAAGAAGAAAAGTTAATCCCGGTGAGAAGGGGGTTAAAGTTTCATTTGTTGACGATAACGGGGATTCCTTTGAAGAATACAATGTCATTCATTATCCATTTATTGATTGGTATATTCAGCATAAGATTAAAAATTTGCAGGAATTAATGGACAGGGGGGGACAAGTTTCTGAGAATTTGTCATTTGAAGAGGTATTAGCAAAATTTAAATCCCTTCCAGAAGAAACTCTTAATGAATTAATAAAAGAATCCCCTTGGGCCGGAGCTGAATCGCATAATATTGATTATCTTGAAAAAGTTCACATGCAGGGGGCTATTCAAAAGTGGATAGATCATTCGATCTCAGTAACACACAATCTTCCTGAAAAGATAAGTACAAAAGAGGTTAATGATATTTATTTTCAGGGATGGAAAGCAGGCTGCAAAGGATTAACAATCTACAGGGAGGGGTCAAGAGCAGGTGTTCTTTTATCAAAGAAAGAAAAAGATGAATCCGAATTTAAAGAAACTACTGCTCCCAAGAGACCGCGTGTTCTTGAAGCAGATTATTATGCCGTAACTGCAAAAGGAATAAAATTTGCTGTCATAGTTGGATTATGGCCGGGAACTAATCGCCCTTATGAAGTATTTGCTTTTGAAAACCCCCCTGTGTTAAAAAATACCCGCGGAAAAATAATTAAACTCAAAAAGGGGCAATATAAATTTATTAATGGAGAATTTGAAATAGGAGATATCAATTTAACTTCAAGTAGGATTGAAGAAAAAACATTAACACTATCTGCTTCGATGCTTTTAAGACACGGTGCTCCAATTCGATATGTTAATCATATTATTACTAAAATAGATGAAAATATTACTTCTTTTTCATCAGTTATTAGAAGATGCCTTTCTAAGTATATTATAGAAGAAATTATTGGAGAGGTATGCCCGGAATGTGGAAAACCTCTAATAAAAGAGTCTGGATGTAGCTCATGTAAAAATTGCGGATATTCAAAATGCAATTAATGCTCTTTATAAAAGGGATCTATTAAAAAACGGGATAAACACCCGTTTTTTTATTGGAATATATAAATAAAATATAGCATAATTATGAAAAAAATTGTCAATGAAAATTTGCAAGAATTTCTATCGGAGGTATTTGTCGAGGATGAACAAATAGATGGAAAACCCGAAGTAGATGAAATCAAATTTACTTCAGCGCAAAAGAAAGCAATCGAAGCTTTTGTTTCCGAATATCAGGGGGATTTTGAAGACGAAGATATTCATAATCTTGCAGATGAAATGGGTATTGAAGCAGAAGAAGTAGAAGAATATATTTATAATATGGCTAGAGAAGAATCTAGCGAGGATGAACCTACTGAAGATAAAACATCAAAAGACGGATCAGCTAAAAAAGGATTCCACGAAAATATCGAAGAAGCTACCCTAGAAAATGAAGATTTTCGAAGAGTATTGTATACAAGTGGGAATCTTCAGCTTGTATTGATGATCTTACAACCAGGAGAAGACATCGGGGAAGAAGTTCATTCTGATATTGATCAATTTTTTAGATTTGAAGAGGGAGAAGGAACAGTCATTATTAATGATGAAGAATATGATGTTGAAGATGGAAGTGGTATAATCGTTCCTGCAGGTTCTAAGCATAATATTATTAATACCGGCGAAGGAGCTTTAAAATTATATACTCTTTATTCCCCTCCAAATCATCAGGATGGAATAAGTTTTAAAACCAAAGAAGAAGCTGAAGAAAGTTCGGAAAAATTCGGCGGGGAAACAACAGAATAAAATGGGAATGGTTCGAGAAAGTATCAACTTCCAACGAGGTCTTTCTTCTAGAGAGATTAAAGACAGATTAGTAGGATTTAGACCAGGCCAATTAATTACTTATGATGAACCCTGGGCAAAGAATAAACCATATAAAGAAGTTTATATGTTTATCAAAAGAGCAAGAGAGGATGATTTAGAGGGGGATGGGATTCCAATTGCTGTTTGCTATATTGGAGCGCTTTTTCGAAAGGATGGAAAATTAAACCATTTTTTAGTTCGAAGTGCGAAAGTTTTTGGAATAACTGATCTCTGGGCTGAGGGAAAAAGAGGATTGACTAATGAAGAAATTGACAAAGTTAGAAAAGCCCTTTCCGAATTGCCTAAATATCTGGAAAAAATAGCAGAGGAGACTGGATTAGTTCCTTCACTCAATGAAGCGATGGAATTTAAAAGATCATCATCAGAAAGAGAGATTAAGGAAAAATTATTTGGATGGAGGCCCGGCCAAATACTAGTTATAAATGATAATGATAATTTTCATCGTATTCTTGCATTTAAGGGCATTACGGATAAACCTCTTTTGATAGGAAATGACGTGCGGGTTATTAGATGCCTAGAAATTGGGCAGGTTGCTGGGCATCCTAAAATAGCATATTTTCACTTAGGAATTGTAACTGATACAGTATTAAAGGAAAAAGATCAATTAAAAATTCCTTCTGAAGAAGAAATTATTGCAATACAAAAATCTTTAAAGAACCCAAACTATCAAAAATATATTGAAAGAGCTGAAGAAAAAATAGGGGCTAAATTATTTGTATGATAGTAAAATAAAGTTCAAATTTCGGAAGAGGGTTAAATCCCGAACTTGAATAAATAATAAAACGTTTATAAACGGATGACAGAATTTCTTATAAAAAATATATTAACTGAAGAGCTTTTCGGAAATAAAATTTGTGAAAACCTAGAGGATAAAGAAATAGTAGATTTTTTTTATAAAGAATTTTTATGTGAGAAATTTTTATATGGAGAACCCATCACAATTCCGGAATTAAGAAAGCTTTTACGCCAAAAAATTATTAATTTTGAGTTTATTAAGTTGGATGGAGAAGTCCGTCCAGCTACTGGAACAACTATGATGAAATATATTCCTCGAGAAGATCATCCAAAAGGAATACGCCCTTCTTCTACAAAAGTAGCTACTTTCTTTGATTTAGATAAAATGGCTTGGAGGAGTGTTTCTCAAAGAAGCAAAGAAATTGTTCTCAAGAAAGATGAGGAGAAGGGAAGACCTATTGTAGTTGTTCAGGACAAAGATAAGGAAGCTAAGAAAGTTCGCAGAGAAGAAAAACCGACAAAGCCAATTGATGTTACCGCGATTAAACCCGAATATGAAGAACCAATCGATGAGCTCCAGGTTGGCGATGTCAGAAATTACCTCAATAGATATGGTAAAAATATACAGATTGAAATTATTAGAATAGGGGATGACGGATCAGTTTATGCTCGAACTACAGCAGATAATGCTTTATTCAAAGTCCCGGAAGCTAGACTTCGAAACATAGGAGAAATAGTTCCCAAGGAAGAAATACAAAGAGGAAGAAAGAAGATATTTATTACTAAACCTATTGGAGCTCCGGTTCCTAAAACAGAAGAAGAACCAACGACTATTTTACTACCTCAGGAAGAGGTAGAATCTAAAAAACCACCAGAACCATTACCACCAGAAGAAGAACTAGGAGCTGAAGAACTTTAAAATAATTTTTCATTAGAATTTAAAATCACGATGATATGATCTATGAGAAAATTATTGATGATGCTATTATTCTACATTTCCATGGTTGCTTCAGCTACGGATTATTATGTCAGCTCAGCAGGGAATGATTCTTCAACCGGGCTTTCATCCTCTACTCCGTGGAAAAGCATTTCCAAAGTAAATTCAGAATTTGCAAATCTTAACGCAGGCGACAGGATTCTCTTTAAACGCGGAGAAACTTTTTACGGTTCTTTGTCAATTTCCCGGTCCGGATCAGCCGGGAGTCCTATTACAATAAGTGCCTATGGCTCCGGGAACAATCCGGTTATCACCGGGTTCACGACTATCAGCGGCTGGGTTAATTATGGCGGAGGGATTTATTATAAATCGCTTTCATGTGAATCTGATCCGAATATGATTACCGTAAACGGGGCAAATACTCCTATGGGCAGATGGCCAAATTCGGGATACATGTCGATCGATTCCCATTCTTCGAATACTTCCATTTATGATGCTCAATTGTCATCGAGTCCTGATTGGACAGGAGCTGAGATTGTTATAAGAAAGAATTTATATATATGGGACAGAA
>Ga0172381_10002233_pt1 | contig 21677 bp, 42 predicted proteins | sample Leawel6488metaG_FD_119754 | JGI IMG/M metagenome (GOLD analysis project Ga0172381, IMG submission 119754) | Leachate microbial communities from a municipal landfill in Southern Ontario, Canada - Leachate well 64-88 metaG | ecosystem: Engineered > Solid waste > Landfill > Unclassified | place...
ATAAAAATGTTGAACCACTAAACGTTCTCTTTTATTTAATTTATTCAAAATATTTGTCAAGTCTCTATCTAAGAAATAATCAGACAAATCATCAAGCGGCGTGTATTCTGAACTAACAACATCCGAAATAGTATCTATAGATGTCCGCTCGTTAAATAAAATTCCCAATACACACACGTTAAAATATAAATCATTTCCATATTTTTCCAAATCATCGCTGTCACTATTTTTACGAACTTTTAGAAATTTATGAACAACTCTTTCAGGAATTCGTATGATTCTAGATGTGTCGGAAATATTTCTAAACATTGTCAATTCAATTGTTGTCGATGCGTAAGACGAAAACTTAACACCCGAATCATAATCATATCTATCAACTGCGTTAAGTAGCCCTATCATACCAAATTGAACTAAATCATCAAATTCTAATTGCGAACCTATTTTATTTTTGTGTTTGTGGCACATCGTAAAAACCAAACCAAGATTTTGTTCAATTATTTTTTCTCTAACCTTACCCATCAACAATTCTGTCTTTTTTTTCTTTTCATCATCTAAATTTTTAAGTAATGTGTTTTGAAGAATTCTATACTTTTTGAATAAATTTAGTTCATCTTCTCTTGATATTTTTGTTTTTGATACTTTGTATGTCATTGTTTCCTCTTATAATCCGTCTCGTAAAATCCCGAACCTTTGAATTCAAATCCAACATTTCCAGAAAATATGCGTTTTGCTTTATTCCCCGTGTTTTCATTGACAACTTCTTCTGGAATGGGTCCACTCTTTATTAGAACTTCAAATGTTTCTCCAGTTATTTCATCTTTGTAATCAGCTAATGGCATGTATTCCCCAATTATAGAATTTCGTCTAGCAAATTATTTAATGTTGTCAGGTTGTTATTTATATATTTTATCCTATCTTGTTCAAACGCATTACTTATCTTCGAATCTTTCAAATCATTTTCAAAAACCCGAAAACCATTTTCATTCCCATCTGTTAAAAACACACAATATTCGACATGTCGTCCGTTAACTATTTTTTTGAAATTTGACAAAACTTCTGAAGCCTTTTCGCTAGCGGTTCCGCCAACATTTTGGCTCTTTGCCTCAAAAAAACAAAACGGTTGTTTATTTTTCATAATACAAAAGTCGATTTTCCGCTTACGACGCGACCAAAAGGCCGCATTTCCAAATGTATATGAATATTGTGCTGATAATGTATATTCCGGGTGTTCACCTATTTTTGAAGTTATTATATTTTCTATTTTACACTCCCAAGTTTTTCCATTTAATGTTGCTGCGTCATTTCCACTCATTTATATCTCTTCCTTTCGTTCATATATGGCTATCAGTTCTTTTACTTGTTTTCGCCCTTCTTTTTTTGGTGAAATTGACCGAGCGACATCAATTTCAATTATTTTTGAAGCATTGGAATATAATTGTTTTGTTTGATTTGTTGAACTATTACTAATAATAACTTTTATACCTCTGGCTTGTAGAGATTCGGCCAGCGCAACTATTTGTTTGTGTTGTTCAAAACAAAACCCATCTTTTTGATAATTGGTATACATTGTTTTAAATTCGTTAGATGGAAGATATGGTGGGTCCATATATACAACATCCCCAGTGCTTGCTAACTTAAGCACATCTTCAAAACCAAGACATAAAAATTCAATATTTTTTTTTCTAATCACATCTTTCAGAATAGTTATATCATCCTTATCAAAAGTTCGTTTCTCAAGGTTATCTCCTGGGGGAACATTCCAACCACCCGCTTTATTATAACGAACCAACCCATTAAAACCACATTTGTTTAAATAATAGAACAAACATGCCCTATCAAAATCCGATGAAGTTTTTGTATTAAATAATTTCCTATATTTCAAATACTTGTCTTTATTATTTTTCGCGAATAATGTTTTAAGTTTATCAATAAACTTTGGGTCGTTTATGTGCGTAAATAAATTTTTACAATCGAAATTCAAATCATTATAAATAATTTTTTCAGCATCTGAATTAAATGAAATTACTCCGGAACCACCAAATACATCATAGAATGTTCCAGATGTTGAGAAGTGTGGCTTTAAGTGTTGTAAAACTTTCATCTTACCACCAGGCCACTTTAAAATTGATTTTATTGATTTCTTCACGACGTTTTCCTTTTGTTCAGTTCCTACGGTTTTCATGAAATTTTGTAATTTATTCATCTTCACCTCCTTATAAAATAGAGTTCTGAAAAAATTCTAATCCGGTTCTGAATCTTTCTATAAGTTCTTTCTTTTCGGTTATTGTAATATATGGATATTCTGTGTAGTGGTCAACTTCAACAAAATATTCAACATTAGTTTTTAACGAATATAAATCTGTAGAAGAAACTAAATTTTTATATTCATCGGCAAAATCTGTTTTTTCTTTGTATGTGTTGAATTTAACTAAAAATCTCTCAGTAGCATCAAAAAATGGATTCAGATCAGAATCTATTTCTATTCGTTTCATATTTTTCTAACATTCCTCGCAAATATATTCTAGAATTCAGAGGAATGCCGGGTTCAATGAATTTATGAAATGAGATATAAGAATTGTGTTGTATGGTAACTCTTTGAATGATTGTTTTAGTTAACATTCCACGTTCTATTATTAAAACTCCATCTATCCATATCCAATGACCACTTTTTGAATAAGGAAGGTTTGAATACAAATCAAAACTTCCTGAGAATTCTTTTAACCAAACACCTTCATGAATAAACTGGTTATCAGTATTTATATAGAATGTTCGGCACTCGTTTACCAAATCTTTCGTTTGAAATTCCCAATCTTTAAGAACGAATGAATAAATCCTAGACAATCTTTTTAGAAATGGAGTGTTGTTGTGAAAATAAACGGAGTCAAATACTCCCATAAATTAACTCTCCAAATCTGTAACAACATGAACAAACTTCAATTGTTCTTTAGGAGTAATTCCATTTGTCAGTTTAATAAAAGCATCTTCTTGAGACTTAGCATATGTATATACTTTTCGTCCGCTTGAAACATGCCCAACATAAACTCCCGCCGTTTGCTTTGGAATAATATATTCTTTTACGTATACTCGCTTGTTCATTTGTATCTCCTATGCTTCTGGAACTATAAAAACACAATTTTTATTTCTACTATCTGTAGGTACGACTTCGCCAATGTGAGAATTAAATGGAGGTTCGTCCCAAGGAATAAACCTAGCATCTCCTACTTTTTCAACAGGAGAGAAACAATCCCCGTTACAATTTTTTGAAACAACAACTTCATAAAATGGTGGATATGTTTGTAGCTGGGCTATGAGTTGAGCGACATTCATTTAAGTTCTCCAAAATAAAAATGGGAGAAAATATAAACTTTCCCCCGATTATTTATATCTTACTTGGCGCTATCAACAACAGACGAATCGATAGAATCTGGTGCTACAATAATTGTATCTGCCTTGATTGTATCAACCGCAATGGTATCAACAAACGTTTCTGTCTCATTCTTTGCCTGACAAGCAACCAAAATTAGAGCCGCAACACCACCGAAAAGAATCTTCTTCATTTTTTCTCCTTTATTATGTCTGATAGCCTACTTTTCTTCTTAGGTTCGGAAGGTGTAGGCAGATCCTTCTTTTCCTTTTCCTTTGAGGAATTTTTTATTTCAAGAGGAGAACGTTTCTTTTCTATTGGTTCTACCACCTTATCAACAACTTTTGGTTTTTTTGTTACAACGGAGATTTCAGAAATTTGAGCAGCTTCTAAAATTTCACCACTCAAATGTTCTGGGTCGGATTCCTTCTTTTTCTTCTTTTCATCTAACAACTTCTTCTTGTCTTCTTCTTGTTTTCGAATTCCATCAGCAGAACGCTTTTCAAATCTTTCTAATGCTGATTCTTTTTCAGATTTATTTACAAATGTTATGACTTCTTGAGATACCGTTAGAACAACCCCTTCGATTTCTCCAGATTCACTCCAGGACGAAATACCGTCGGCGATTTCTGCTGCTATTTTCTTCTGTTCTTTAGTATCGTATGGGTGAATGTTAGGAGCATATTCATCCCACGCGAAATATCCATCACACCAGAATCTATCTCTTCCGGTTTTGTTTATAAATGCTATAAATTGTTTCGTTTTACAGTAGTCCATACAACTCCTTAAAAATCTATTCGCATTAACTTATATTTCATCAACTCAGCGAACACATCATATTCATACGAATCAGCACAATCCATAACATCCAGTTCTTTGGAAATTTCAATGTTGATGTAGTCATATTGGAAGTTTGAATTATTCTCAGCAAGTTTGGAATATCTCTGTACTTGCTGTTCTTCGTATTGCGCCCTAGCCAGTCCTCCAGAGATTGGCGACAGAAACTTTAGGATTTGTTTTAGTTGGCCGTCGTCCTTGATGTCGTGGAAGGAGCCTACCTGATCTTTGGAAAAACCAGTCCCGATGACCAAAATTCTAAAAGAATCCCAACCTTGTCTCTGTGCTTCAACATATGCGAAGTCAGTTGGGTCGTTATTCAAACCCGTTCCACCGTCCATCCAAACTTGCCGATTCTTTTCATCAACAACATGACCGAAGAAATAGGCGGCGGCGAATGTCCTCGGAAGAACATCAACAATCAATTCATTTCCATCTTTCTCTTCCCAGCTCTTGAAGAAATGTGTTCTTTCATCAAGTTCTGAAACAGACGTAATTAGAAATTTTGTTTTCAGAGAATTCATTTTAGAATCCTTGAACAAATTTCTTGCGTATTTCATCACAGGTTCCCGAGAATAAATAGGACGAACAAGAGGAGGACGAAGGAAATAATTCTTCTTAAAAGTGGCTGGACAAATTTCCTTAAAGTCTTCAAAGTATTGTTCCGCAGAAACTTTTCCAGAAGCTAATACGGAACCATTCAATCCACCTACAGAAGTGGAAGCAATCAAATCAAAATATTCTGAAATTGGTTTTCCTATCAGCTTCTCAAGATAAGTTAGAACAGAAAGTTGTAAATATCCTTTTGCTCCACCACCCGGAAGAACGAGAATTTGTTTCATTTTTAAACCTCTAAATATTTCTCAAATCTAAGAAAGAATCTTTTGTTTTCTTCAAGTTTTTTTTGTTGTTGTCGATCTTTGTTCCGAGACAACAAAACAGCCAAAATCATAATTGGAATTTTCATCAACCACATATAAAAATTTACACGCAACTAATGACCAATCATAACGACACTTTTTAATTCTTATTTCTATTTTCATAAATGTTGTGGTTCATTTCTTTTTCGCATACGTTTATAAAAAATTTCAAACTCTCTTTGGAAATCTTATTAAACTTTACATCGTTTAATTTTTTAATTAGTCGCAGCTTCAAGTGTTCAAAAGTAAATGATGATTTTGTCGAGTTGTTAACATCCGAAGTTACGCACAAATTAGCTCGCGAATTCATAAGTTGTGTTGGTATTTTCTTAACAAATCCGAAAACAATAGGTATTTTGTGGTCGATTGTTTTTCGTGAAGTTATAATATCATTAGTGTAAAAATCTAAATTATTTTGGGATTCTAAAATTATAGTTTTTAATTTTTTATCCTGGTTAATTTGACCACATATTTTTCTGTATTCAAGATATAAATTTTTATTGTTATTTAGATATTCTATTTCGTCATCGGATAGTCCCGAATTTTTGTATTTATTTATTTTTAATTCGTCTGTATTTAATAAACAATCAACTCCAAAATTTTTGTTAGTCGTTGCTCTCGCCTTAGTTCTTACAGGTTTTGATTTATTTACACATTCTTTTGAACAATGTTCGTGGTAACCACCGAGCAACGATTTCAAATTTGTTGGTTTGTTACAAACTTTACACAATTTACCAATAACTGGTCTTAGGTATTTCTCCGAATAATCATACATGTTTGTATTGTGTATATTTTTCAGATGAGGACCAATAGAATCATTTCGTTTTAGTTGTTTGCCGCATATTTCGCATTTTATACCTGTACCACAATTACATTTCCTATAACCTTTTAGAAAAGATATGTAAATCTTATCAAATCCACACACGGCACATTTTCCATCGACCATATTGATAAGATTATAATAATCTCGCATAGTAGTCTCAGGATGGACCTTTCTTAAATGATAAGGTCCAAAATGATCGAGTGTATACCCTGTTTCAGATTTACATATCTCACAATACATGCTTACGAATCTCTCGAAAGATGGGCAGCAAAACCCCAATCGACAGGAGGCTTGTTATCCTTCCCCGTCAACAGCCAAAGAACTTTACAATTCTTAGGAGGATTCGGAGCCGGAGCGTAGCCGTCGGAATAAATTATCATTCCATCTGCCTTGTTCTTATCGGCATATCGGCACATCATTTCGAAATCCGTACCTCCACGACCCTTGATTTTGAACTTGTCTTTTGCCTTCTTCATCTTCTTTTCAACCAGTTTAATTTCTGTGTCGAAAAGAACATATTCGATGTCAGCATGACGACAAACAGAGTTGATAACCGCGAAGCCTTCTGCCAAATCATCATCACTCATTGAACCAGAAACGTCCACAGCGAAAATGATTTTTGTGGTGTAGACTCTTCGCTTTCCGGGAGCATCAAGATCGAATCGGCGATTAGCCTTCTTTCTTGTTCCGATAGTATTTGTAGTGACAACCGAAGTATTGAACCTACGGAGAATTTCCTTCCAAGAAATCTTAGGAGTGTTAGCAGCAACGATATCATTCATGAAATCGGCGGTAAACTTTCCCCACATTTTAGAAGAACCTTTTCGTTCGTTGACCATGTTTTGAACATCGGCATCTAGAACGTCGTTTTCTCCCCAATTCTTGTTGGTTTCCCCACGAGGGTCCATCATCTTCTTCAAACCTTCTTTTTGACTTCCGACTTTTTGAAATCCATCATCGTCCGTTGGTTTGTCTCCCGAACCTTCGCCGTCACTTTCACCTTCTTCAGAACCACCCGAACCATCGCCATCTTCCGATTCGCCATCCCCCGGTGAACCTCCTGGTTGTGGTTGCTGTTGTCCTTGACCCGATTGTTTTGGCCCGAACATTTTATTAATTTGTTCACTACTCTCATCGAGTTTGTCCATCAAATCTCTAAAATACTTCTCATACCATTGATTCTTTTCCAGCTTGAATTTCTCAGGCATAGGAATGATATCAAAGATTCCATCAATGTTTGGAAGATTTTTCATAGCCATTTGATTGACCGTGATGTCTGAAGAAAGAGACGAAACTTCCTTTGGCTTCTTCAAACGAGTTGTTGGGTGACGAAGAAGAAGTTTGAAACACTGATCCGCAAGAACGTGTTCGAGTACTTCGTCGTTTAGAGAGTTGATGAAATTTGGATTGTAACGAATGCTGGGAGGTTGACTACGAGAATCAATTCCAATCGTTTCAGTTTCTTTACATGGATATTTTTCAACCAGTGACCAAACTCCAAGGAGCATAGGTTCTTGAACAAACCAGTTGACTACAATCTTATCCATTCTTTTTTTAGCTTTATTCAAATCTGCCATATGATTCCTTTTTGAATGGTATGAAAAAATAACGTGGGGACAGATTACCTCCATCCCCACATTTCAATTTTTACGCGTCGATATCTTCGCCACGCATGACCTTAATGAATTTCTTAGCCAGTTGTGAATTGGCAGAAACTATCATGTTAGGCCACTGTTCTTTGTTGTTGTTCGCCATAGATAGACGCTCAAAGAAATCCGCTGCCACTTCTGGGGAAATGGTTTCAAGATAAAATTGAAGATTCTTTGCTAGAGGTTCAACCAGATCCTTCTTCTTCTTGAGAGTATCGAACTTCTCCTTGAAGAAATATTCGATATTCTGGTTAATCTGCATGGTATCGAGGATCTGGAGAGCGCCAACACTCTTCTTGATATCTTCAGACCAATGCTCAAGAATATCTGACGGTGTAAGATTGTGCTTAATTTCCTTCACAAACTTACGGAACGCTGATGTAGACCTCGTTCCAACAACACCCAAAAGAATGTTTACCAACTTACCAAGATTCTTCGCTTCGAGAAGTTCCGGACTCTTGTTGATTGTATCCGAAATACGAACCCAAGAACGACGAGACGGGTTGACATCCTGCGCCTTTGTGTCCTTAGAATTCGGAGGATCTAGGTGGTCGTTGTGATGAGAAATGAAAGTTCGAACGAGGGGATTGATTCCATTATTGAAAGCCCAATCACACCATTCATCGACTCCCGGAGTGAAATCGTAAATATTCCAACGATCAACGAATGCGGGGTCGAGGTCTTCCACCTGATAATATCCATCATCAATTGGATTCATCGCACCTACGATTCGTGTGCCTGGAGGGAGATCGCGACCATTCAACTTTCGATTCAAAACCATATCCATCACACACTGCATGATTTCCGGCTTTCCACGATTCAACTCATCAAGGAAAATGATAAGCTGCTCGTCCATGTCACGCGGCCACCACTTAGGAGGAGCGAAATCCGTTACGAAAGTTTCTTCTCCATTGATGATGACAGGAATGCGCGTAGGCAGTCCAATAATATCACCAGCATCCGCCGCCTGACCCAGGAATAGGGTGACAACTCGATTACAGCCAATGTTTCTTCCGATCTGGCTAATAATCTGAGACTTGCCAATACCATGTCCACCCTTAAGGAGAATTGGCTGGTCAATAGGAGTCTGTAGGAAGATTTCTTCTATTTCTTTTACGTTAGGCATTTTTGTTTATGTCCTTTTTGTTTATGAGAGTGAATTCCGCAGAAGTTCAGCATTTTCTTTCCACAAATCTGCGTTTTTTGAGTGGAAATCTACTTGAGATTTTCTAATAATATCCATCTTGTCATTAAAAACCATCAAGGCTCTAATGACAATAAGAAACAAAAGAAAATTCAAAATATTAATGAATAATAGCGCGACAATCATCCAGAAGCCTCACATTTCTTAAAGATTCTGCTTGGTTTAGACGCGCATCCGTTCTCTTTGAATGATTATAAACTGTCTTGTTGTTTGTAATCATCCAAGTATTAATCTTCAATTCGAGTCCATCTTCAACCCTAAAGTCGTCAATGAAATCTGTAATGCGATAATACTTAAGAGCAGCTTTCTTGTTATCTTGTCCAACAAATCCAACATCTTCAACCAGATCGAGAAATTCCTTACGAATCATATCTTCTGTTTGACGGCGAATTGAAAAGTCCCGACTTGTAATTAGATAAATTCTATGACCAACAGAATGCCAATCCCGAATAGTTTGAAACGCACCGTAGATTGGTTTCAGATGGCACATAAATTCAGGATTCTTAAACTGAGCAAATATATCAGCGCGGATATGTTCAGGAAAATTTGAAAAACTCCAATCATTCACATCGTAATGCGTGTATTGTTCATTATACTTTTCGTTAATATATTCAACAATTGGAATATAAAACAACGTATTGTCAATATCAATTCCAATATTTCTCAAATTAGAACGGGAACGAATAGTATTTGTCTGGTTTCTTACAATAGTATCTAGGTTCATATTATCTCTCTGTTTGGCTGGTTTGTTAATAATGTAGATAAAATTTTCAGCCAGGAATTTCATCTAGTTTAAAATTCATTCTTCTGTAAAACGATAGTGGAGCAAGGGCGCGAAAAGTTTGTCTCCAGTCTTCTATCGAAACTTCTTTTGATTGTTGATATTTTTTAAACTTTTCGAATAAATTTTCAGGAAATGGGAAACATGTTGCGTTGCTTGAAATATAACAACCAATTTCATCTGCGTCAAGGCAAATTATCTCATTTCTTGGAATAATATTATTAGAGTTCCAAGTTTCATCATTATCAATATCTTGGCGAATGTACATATCCAATTTCATTTTCACCAAGGATCTTTCTGTCCATTTAGAACTTTTACTTGGTCATCAACACTCATTCGACTTTTATAGTCCTTCTTGCCACCGTTGTAATCCGAACCATCAACAACATCAAAAAGACACGCTGACATTATGCGATGGAATTTTTCCGAATTACATTTTGGACAATTTGTTGGATGAACAATGTTGTCAAATTTTTGTTTGTAAAAGATTTCTTCTTGATGCTTACAATCATCACAAACATATTCAATTAGTGGCATTACTCTTCTTCCTCATCCATAAAATTTCTTAGATATTCTTCTCGTTCATCGTCTGAGTTAAAATGGTTTCCTAAACTGTGGTCGGTGAATCCACCCCAACCAGTATCGGGATCGTTTCGACAACCATCACAAATATCACTCAGCGAATTTCTACTTCCACCACTTGAGTATGGGCAACTGCTACATTTTCTCATTTATTCTTCCTCATCATCAAATTTGAAACCACCAAGTCCCAAATCATCATCCGAAGGAGGTTTTTCAAAATCCGGTTCGTTAGCATCCGGCCCAATAACATGAAGTTTTCCAGATTCAACAGAACCAATCAAATTCTGGATTTCGTCGTTCACATGATACGGAAGTTTATTTTCGCGCATCATATCTGAAGGAGTTTTTGTCCCATTTTCGAGACGCTTCTTAAGAGCATCTTCTGCCTTCTTATACATTTCTTTATATTGTTCGCGACTCTGCTGATAATCAACTTCTGCTTGATATTCTTCAGCGGTCATTCTATGAATAAGTTGAAAAGAAACTTTATCAACATCAAACGAAGTCTTCAGATAATCAACAATTGCGGATGGAACAAACAAACCAGATTCTGAGAAAATGGCCGTCCCATAAACATCACCATCTGGAATTTTGAACTTCTTAGGCAAATCACCAAAAGGAGACTTGTTATCTTCGCCGAGAGATTTCTTCCAATCTTCGCCAGAATCATTTGAATTATCTCCAAACAGTTCCTTTGTATCTATCTCTCGTTCTTTAATTCCCAAAAATTCAACATAGAAGTATGCTCCATTCTTCTTCTTTGAATCACATGAGCAGCTTCCCGAATTTTCCGTTTTACACATTTGACAGACCTTGGTTGAATGTGGATTTAATATAATCTAACTATTTTCACAAAGCAACAACTATTTTCTGAAATGTTTGATTTTGCGTTGGAAAAATTAAGTATGGGGCGTTTGTAATTATATTACGTTGGAAAAAATCAAAAGAAAGATAAAGAATTGAAATCTTCTGTTCTTAGAGCATATTTAGTTCCGCGAAAATACAAGACAACAACTCCGAAAACTTTTGTGATTATAACAACTTCAGTTCCTGGAACAAAACCAAGTTCCATTAAAGAAAGTTTAGAACACGATTTTATTGTTTTAATTTCCATTTTTACTTTAGATTAGTTCCATTTTCAAGAATTGTGTTTTGTGAAACTCTAACAAACTTAGCATTTTTTGTAAACTCTTCTAAATTTCTTGCGTCAACATAACTCATTGAACTTCTTAGGTTCGCTTCTATTTGTTCAAGAATTTCTAAGACTGGACCAGTAGAAGGAATGAATCCAGCAGCACCTTCAATCGAAAATGTTTTCTTCCCAGCTTCTTCATTCACTTCTTTTGATGCCATTCCTCGATATTTCTTAAATTTCTTTCCATCTATTTCTACAAGTTCTGAGCAAGATTCATCACACGAAGCGAAACGACTTCCAAGCATGACCAGATGTGCTCCTGCTGCTAATGCTGTACAGATATTTCCATTTGTTTTAATTCCACCATCGGCTACAATCTTCGCCATTCCTTCGTGATAAAATTCAGCACAATCTAAAATTGTTGAAAGAGAAGAACGTCCGCAATTTGTCTGAGTCCGAGTTAGGCAGGCTTGTCCGGATCCGATGTTACATCTTACGAAATCACATAGTTCTCTCAAATGAAAATAAGTTTCTTTGTTTGCTACATTTCCAGCCCATAAAGATGCTCTGTCACGAACCCACTGAATTTCATCTAACTTTTGAACAACCGATATATTTCCACCATTAGCTACATCTAAAAGAATATGTTTAGCACCAAATTTCAAATATTCTAAAATTTCCGTGTTGGTTGTTTGAAGTCCAATCACGGCACCATTAGCACCATCTATTAAATTTTGAATCTGACTTTCTTTTGATTGGAATCTATGACTAAAGACTGTGAAGATTCTGTTTTTAGTTTTTTCCGCAAACTCTTTAGAGAATATAGAATCCATCGGAGAAGACACTATTGGCAATTTTCCATCTACAAAGGGTATGACATCTTTTCCAAATCTTGAAACAATTGTAGAAAAGATGGGGTTTATTAGAACGTCGTCGTATGTCAAATCAACTTCTTCGGTGGCGAACTTACTGCTGGGCATATCTATATCTTACGTCTTTATTTTCTCCAAGTCAAGTTTTTCTTTTCAATATTTTTTAAGTTTTCTTGGCAAAATCTAGTTTCTCCAAGGATAGTTCTTATATTTAATTTCTCAACTTTGGAAATTTTCATTACTCACTCCAGGCATAAATAATAGAAAGAGGGAACGTCGTATGAAATTTCGTGAATATATCGAGCAATTTTTGAATGAAACTGAGGAAATTCCTGTAGAAACTCAATTGGATGATAAGGTAATTGAAAAAGCAGATTCTGTTGAAGATATTGGTTCGGTTGAAGCGGGTGTGGGTGCCGAAGTTCCTGTTTCAGATGTCCCTAAAGATGCTGTAAATGTTGATAGCGCCGAGGCCGAACCTGAAAAATTTGTGATTGTTGGACCTAAGACTATTGAAGAAGCTGCGGCAGAATACAAGAAAAGATATATGCCTAAGTTGATTGAAGCCGCAGCTAAGACAGGCGGAATTGGAAATGGTAAATTTTATACATTAGGAATTACAAGTCTTCGTGCAGGAAAGTTGGGAAATGCTCAAGTCAACATTGTAAAGTCGGACGAAACTGAAGAAAAGAAACCAACAAGAAAAGAAGCCAAGGAAGCCAAGGCAAGGGCATTTCTTCTCGTTTCACAATGCCGAGTGATTGAAATAGGAATCATGGAAGGATTTTATAAGAAGTTTGTGATTGGAGCAAGAATTCGTTTGACTGGAGATGCTAAGAAAAAGAAGATTGGTGAATGGCTAACAAAAGCTAACAGCAAACTTGAAAGTGAAAAAAAGAAATTCAAGCATATTCAGACAGAAAACCAAAACTTTTCCGACACTCTTGGAGAGGACGAATACGCCGTGCCTGTTCACTGGATTCCTAGACTGAGAGAAGTAATTGAAACTCAACTGTCAAGAAAACACATAGCAGATACTAAGAAAGCTGAAAAAGCAAAGGCCGCTGGCGAAGACTACGAATCTCCAAAAACCCTAAATGTTCCTAAAGGATATGAGGCAAGAATCAAAGTTCCTGGTCGTGACACAATCAAGCTTCCTGAAATCGGAAAACGAAATTAAGAAATAAAAAGCTTTGGAAAATCCGCTTTAATTTGCCCCAAACGGAGAATAAACTTGAAGCAATCTCGCATGTTTGTAGAAGATAAATTGACGACGTTGTTTTCTCCAAAAGACGAGTAAGATATATACAATCTACTTTCTTTCGGGTGTATATAGAAATTTATGGTTCCGTATCTATGCTCTGTATATAACGCATTGTCTGGTGAAAAATTCCTCAACGACTGTTTGCTTATTTTAATATTTATTTTCATATAATTCATCCAATCAGGTTTGTGTAAAGTTATTAGCGAATGATATAAATTGTTTTTGAAGTGATGCTAGTTTATAAAAATGTCTATAGTGTTTTGGAGACGCCTGGTTTCCAAAACAAAACTCTTTCGAAACTATGACCCTGTTCGGAAAGAGTATTTTTGTATTTATAATCATCATAACCACGGCTCCCGAAATTATACAAACTCCTGCCGAATACTCACCAAATTTCATGTTGTTGATTATAAAATCTCCAGCGCGGTTCTCAATTTTTATTTCTATCTTCATATTTTCCTAAGCATTTATGATAACGAAATGATTGAAATTCGAGTCTCTTTTTGATTGTTTGATTAATTTCTGGAAAATTATATTCAATGGTTGCGTAACATTCAGAATATTTTACATTTATTTTTATAGTTATTTTATGAGTTCTCTTTTTGAATCTCATTTTCAAACTATATAAAATTCTTCGGAAAAAGCTACGAATCATAAGAATATTTATTCATCTAAACAGGTTGTTATTTCGTCATACTTATTCAAAAGAGTGTTTTGTTCATTAAGATAGTTGAATAAGAGCCGCGCATGTTTTGGAATTTCCATTTTCAAACTAACTTTTAATTCATCCCAAGAAGATTGAATTGTATCATTGTGACAACGAAAAGCAAAGAAATTTAATGCTTCTTCATCACCAAAAACAAATTCAGATGCCCAATCATCAATATCGTCATAATAACTGAATTCTATTTTTATGTTTATTTTCATATATCCACATTCCATTTAAACATACGAAAATTAAATCTTGTTGGAATTCCAATGTATTTTGGAAGAAGATGTATCACACTCCAAGATTTAATAGGATCATCTTCATTTTTCCAAACTTTGAAATTGATTCGGCTGTTTTCAATCCAATGAGTAATGTGATATTTTCCCATCATGTTTCATACAGCCATTTCATATGTTATTGGTGAATGGTGTTTATAATTCTTCAAAACAAAATCTTCAAACTTCAGTTTTTCAACATCTTCTATTGTCTTCAAATCTTTTGTAATTTCAACAGAAGGAAAATTAAATGGAACTCTTTCAATTTGTTCAAGAGCTTTTTCAATATGGTTATTATAAACATGAGCATTAGCGGCTTGAAATGTAAACTCTCTTGCTGTTAGTCCGAGCATCTTTGCTAAAATATGTGCGAGCAAACTAATGTGAATGATGTTTAATGGAACCCCACACATGAAATCAGCCGAACGCATCCAAAGAAGAGAATACAATTCCTTTCGTTTATAATCCACGTTAAACGAATACAAAGTGTGGCATGGTTCAAGAACCCCTGTTTCTGTTTGCCCTACGTTGTAATTTGAAATTAATATCCGGCGACTTTCTGGGTCATTCTTAAGAAGATTTACAATTTTTTCAAGCTGGTCTATTCCAGTCCTTTTCCCATTATCTCGCCACTCAATCCAATCGCCATTCCAATTTCTAACTTGATATCCATAGAGAGTTCCTACAGAATTTGTTGGAACAATTCCTTCAAGTTTTCTATTTTTGATAAATTCTTTCGTCGTGTTTCCATCCCAAATATGAATGTTATTGTTCTGCATGTTTGTGATGTCCGTTTCGCCACGAAGAATCCAAAGAAGTTCTTCAACTGCTCCACGGAAAAATGTTCTTCTAGTTGTCATCACTGGAAGTTTGTTGTCTCTCAAATCAAACTTCATCTGAACACCAATTTTAGTTTTGGTCCCTACGCCCGTTCTATCAGATTGTTCATATCCGGTTTCTATGATTTCTTTAATTAAGTCCAGATATTGTTGCTCTTGGTTGTTCAAAATATTTTCCTTTCAGTTCGTCATCTACGATATTTAACAACTTCATAAAATTACGAAATTCTTTTGGCCCAGCATATTTCATTTTCGGGTATTTCTTTATTTTATAATCTGAACTTTTTAGATTCAGATTCTCATCTATTGTTATAATAAAATTGTCAGAATAGATTGATGAAAATTCGAATCCAAGAATGTTTTGATGGTGTAGAGTTAGTTTAATTTTCATATTTATTATATTTTCGTATAAATTTATAATCTAAGAAAAATTCACCATTTCTTGTTATTTCATTATCTTGGATTCCCCGACACAAACGCTCGTCAAACTGAAAGTCCAAATCGATGTAATTCTTTCCCATATAAATTATGAACGCAGTATGCGTTTCTGTTTTAAATTTTAATTTTATTATAATTTTCATGCGTTCACACTTTCTTCAATTTTAATCTGTTGAAACATTTTACATGAGCATCCCTATGAATTTGTTTCGTTAAATATAACGGAAAATATATTTCGTTTTTAGACAAGTCAATATAATCAAGTGTTAGGCAATCGTAGCAAAAATTATTAGAAAAATAAATTTCTTCACATGTTAATATGATTGTTATTTTCATAGTTTTACACCAAAGCGCAAAATGTTTCTACCAAGTCATAAATCGAATCTACAATCCAGAATTCATCACAACTTTTACTTAGCATCAAGTTAACAAATCCATCATCTCCACATTTTCTAAAATCTGTTCTATAACAAATAATTCGCTTATTCTTCCCGTAAGCATAACCAAGTTCAAAACATGTTCCAGAATCTGCGTCCGTTCCATCTACATTCGCCAGAACAATGTCGCACGAATCTATTCCAGAAACACACTTAGAAAAAATTTCTTCATTAGTTCCACAACATTCATCTTGTGGTAGGAATGGTTTGTAACCTTTTAGTTTTAATTCACAAGCAAGCAACGCATTCCATTCTTTTTCCGGAACTGTAAACAATGGTCCAGCGAGATAGATTTTATTTTCTGTCTTTTTTGACATACGTTTCCTTTATTAATTTGTTTAGTTTTTCTTTCAAATCTTCTATTTTTCTAGTATTTCTTAAATGTGCCCAGCTTATTAGATAATCCTTTGTAATGTGGCCATCTTTGAATATTGCTAACATTCCTGTTTTTAGTTGTGGACCATATTCTTTTAACATTATATTATTTCAATTTTCATTCTCAGCATCCTCTATCATTTTAATCATTTTCAAAACTAAGTTTATGCCTTTGCGAATATTTCTGTTTCTCCAATACAATTCAATCCCATAATTATTTGAATATATTTTCAACTCATCGTCTCTATAAATGTCTAGAGACAATGTTGGAAACCAAATCCCATATGTGTGTAGTTCAATTTCAATTTTCATAAAGATCCTTCCATTTGTGCGATTTCAACTTTCATTCTTTTTATTTTTTGAATGGTTCGGATGGATTTCGGAGATTTTAATTTTTTCATATTAGATGTCAAAATCTCTTTGCTTGTAATTATAAATCTTCCTCGTTCTATTGTTCCTTGTTTATAAGTTGCTATCAATCCTAAAATAAAGAAATTAGAATTGAATCTTCTAATAACCAATTTAATTTTCATGTTTTGCTTTATCTATCATGGTTATTAGACTGTCGGCCAGTTTCATTCCTTTTCGTATATTTCTTTCGTATCCCCAACCAACATCGATCTCGTAATTATCCGCAACCAACTCCAGACCGAACTTTGGAACATATTCCAAGAAGAATTTGTTGAAGTGTATTGAGCGCCTTTCAATTACGATTTTAATTTTCATCTATGTAATCCAATAAGTTATAAACAATGTTGGCTACACATGATTCATAATAATTATCTGACCTCAAACTCATCACCAACTTGCCCATGTTTTTATGAACATTTTTCAAATCAATTATTCTTTGGAAATCTACACCCGAACCAGAAAGCATATATGAAAATGTTGTGTGGTCATCATATTTTTCGTTGAATTGTGAGAATATTTTCCCACCGGAAAGGTTCTTGATTTCTTTTGTTAGAACTAAGGAATCAAAATCTTTTACTGGCTTATAAACTTTTATATTTAATTCTATGCTTGATTTGTAGGCGAAAAATGATGAAAGAAATTCTATAGTTTCAGGAGATTCTAATTTGGTTAGAAAGTGAGAATCTATTCCCGGAATGTTGTATGTTATAGAAACTATTTTCATATCGTTTTCATTTTCTCAAAGATGGTTACAATTTCAGAAATGTGTCTATTGTATTGTCTTAATCGTTTATAATTACCATCAAATTTGAATGGGGTTGACCACAACAATTTATTACTGATATACTGCCAAATAACATTATCTTGAATATATATATCCGAATGATTAAATGTAATCTGATAGTCAGGGCGAAGCATCTTCTCAATACGAATTTCAATTTTCATATATCTTTAATTTCTTTTAATAATTTACTAACAACTGAAATTTTTCTATTGAACATTCTGATTTTATTAACCGAGTCCAATTCTTTCTTATAACCAACAAAATATTTTATTGTTATTTTGGAGTTTCTGTCGAACTTAAAATCTCGCGTAACTGTTTTTTCTGAATAAAACCTAATAGTCGGTATATCGTATCTTTGATTTCCAACCCAATACATTCCGAAGCATTGAACTTTAATGTTTATTTTCACGGTTCAACTTTCTTAAAACATTTGGCGAATAATTTCTAACCTCTCTAAAGTTATTACATTTACGGCTAATTAAAACTGGATTTCTAAGCATTATAGAGGTGTGTATTGGGTGATTATTTTCCACACCAACGACAAAATCTATAAAGTATATATCCAAAAGTTCTGTGATTTCTATTTCAATTTTCACAATCCACCTACTCTCACGACAACATTTGAAAAGAATCTTACCAAAGGAATATCGGATTTCAAATTCATAACTGCTCTCGTTTCGTTATAAACAACATCGACAATTTGTTTGAAGAATTCTTGTTTAGTTAAGTTGTCAGGAACCATTGAAGCTACAGTCATTGCGTAATATTTTCCAACTCTACCAAACTTCAAATCCGACAGAACCGAATTCCACTCTTTATGGATTTTTACAATCTCTTGATACACTTCATTACTAAACTCAAGCGGATCGAAAAATATCATAACTCCGAGAACGCCACATTCTGACATTCCTTTTCCTTCAGCAATTTCTATCTTTTTGAATTTGAATGCCACGCCGACCTCTTTTTTCCAAAATAAAAAAACCCGAGAGTAGATTAGCCACTCCTCGGGATTTAATATACTCTTTTATTTTTCTCTAAGCAACAACTATTTTACGAACATTTTCAGATTTCTTCTTCGGAAAATTAACAATTAGAACACCACTTTCATAACTTGAACTAACATTTTCCAAATCCAATTCTCTTCCAACTTGCCAAGACTTCTTAAACTTCCAATCTTCGGAATATCCAACTCGCCCTTTAGCTTCGACTGTTAGAATATTCGAATTTATTGAAAGTGAAATGTTTTCTTTCTTAACTCCAGCCAAATAAAGAAACAACTTCAATCCAGATTCAGAACTCTCGGTTTTGTAAGTGACATCATCAGAATAATCAAACGAACGAAAAATTTCATCAAACAACATTATTTTCTCCTTTTTAATAGGCAGTTCTTTTGCCTACAGAATATAATAACAAAGTTCGTGCCAATTCGTTTTTATCTTCATTTAGCTTTGAATTTGTTCCATTTTGAAATTCCTATTCTATTTTGAATCATCTTAGAAAACACTTTAGCTTTTTCTTTCAATTCTTCGAGCGTTCCATTATTCTCTACAACCTCATCAAATAGCCCATAATTATCAAGCGCCGTTTCGGATTCGTGCTGGTTGAATTCCTGCTCTCTTGTCATTCGTCTGTTTATTCTAATTGTAATAATATCAAAGCCTTGGTTTTTCAATGCGTCTATTTCTGATGGAAAGCGAACATCTGTAATAAAAATAACATCTGAGTCTGAATTTTTCACGTTTTCTACAACTTGTTTTGCCCAATATTCTTTATCAACTCGGTTTCTAAAGATTTCTGTTCCGTAGAGTTGTAGAAGAATTCTTGTCATTTCATTTTTGTTTTCAAACCAATTTTCATCTTTTGTGTAGATTGAGTCAACAACATCTTCTGGAAGTCGATCACACAGAGAATTGATGAAATTAACCAAAGGTCTGAAATCTTCTTTACATCTATTTTTTAATTCTTTTGCGAAATAATCATATGAGACTTTTGTTTTATCTTTCAGTTCATCCATACACAAATCTGTAAATAAGTTTTTCCCAGATTGCAATTTACCAGAAACCAGAACTACTGTTTTCATTATTATCTCCTTATATATATTTTATCTCTGGAAAAATTAAATGTTAAGTGTATTTTCCGCTTGATTTGAAGTTTTTATAAATGTTCGAATGCCTTTCAAATCTTTAACAAGTTTAGTTATGGAAAACCCTGTATATGGACGACAATTTGACAAAAACAATCCACACGTTGTAAAAACTAATGAAAGGGTCGATGTAGTTTTTCGTTTGTCTGAACTAAAGAACCATGTATTTGAAGGAAAATCTTTATTGTTAAGATTTATAAACATTTTCAAAGAAGCCATCCAATCCAATTTCTTTTGTTGCTTTAATGACAATATCTTTTCCTGAGTCACAACGATATTCCATTAAAAATACATCAAAAGAATCATCTGTTTTTTTCATATCTGACAGTGTATAAAAATTCAAAATATACGAACCAACATTTTGTTTGTTCATTGAAGAAGAATTTTCTCTTGCTCTGAAATAGAAAAGAGGAATGTTTTCATTTAGATTCTTTTGGAATAATGAAATTTTATCAGATGAATATTGACTTTTCTCTTTCAAAAATGTCGGAGCTTTGACATTCATTTCTCCATCAGCGGCATAGACTATATAAATTGGAAATTTCGTTCGTCCAAATACCGCTTCGGATAACAGATTTGTAATTCCAACAATCATTTTGGATGGTTCGTTTAATTCAACAACCATCGACTCAAGTGTTTTTATAATTGCGTAATTTCCAACAAGTGAATTAAATGTGTTTGGAGCAACATCAATAACCGAATTTATAAGTTCAATCCCAGCTCCACAATTTTTAATTTTTTCAATTTCCGATTTTAACTTATTCAAAGCCAAATTTACCTTTTTTATAGCTTTGCTACATGCCTTAATTTTATCTTCTTCTGATAAAGATGTGTAATTAGAAACAATGGCTTCGTATGATAATTCTGCTTCTGTTAAAATATCTGAAAATAATTCAACCGCATATTTCTTCTTGTTCTTATTAGCCCCAGATTCAATTTTTCCAATTAGATTTGAAAATGCTGAGACTATAGTTTTCATAAATGAAGTAATACGTTTTATGATTTCTGAGCCAATAGCCTTTAATTTATCAGCACCAAATTTCATTTTTTCCGAAATACTCTTCAAGAAAGATTCGTTAAGTGATTCTTTTACAATTTCTCGTCCTGCTTCATCTTTGGACATTGATTTATAATTTGCCATAATAAACGACTTCACACTTCCAAGCTGGGCGTCTGCCGTCTTCTTTAATGAAATCTGATAGAATGTGGCGGCATCTTTTCCTACTGTAACCGACCCATCTTCATTTGTTTTTGTTGGTTCTGTTTTTAATAGAGAAATTAACTTATTTGCGGGAACAGATGATACCACCATATCCACCGTCGATACTTTGGAGTCTTTTTCATCCGAAGACGAAACTTTTCGGAATTCCGATATTGATTTGTGAATTAGGTTAGGTTTTGAAATTTTTGAAATTTGTTTTGAGAATTTGGAAGTTCCCAACATAAGACGAACAATCTGAACCCAATCTAAAATTTGAAATTCTTTATTATTTGAACTCTTTCTAAAAAATTCAATATCTTCTGAAGCATCGTCTATTTCAAACGCATCTAATATAGGCTGAATAATCTTCCTAAATCTATCATCTTTGTAAATATCTTCATAGTCAATGTCATCAAAAATATCATCTTGTCCATAAAGAATTTCTAAAAGCTGTTCTGATAATTTTTCAAAATCCCCAGCAACACCAATAGCTTGAATAGCTTCTTGTCTTGAATCTGTCCAGGAATCTACGGAAATACTTTGATTCAGGACAACATTTTTCAAGAAATCTGATTCGGATTCTTTTGACGTGGTTGCTAATTTTTCACCCGTTTCCTTCTTTGATTGAACGGAT
>Ga0172381_10002234_pt1 | contig 21674 bp, 30 predicted proteins | sample Leawel6488metaG_FD_119754 | JGI IMG/M metagenome (GOLD analysis project Ga0172381, IMG submission 119754) | Leachate microbial communities from a municipal landfill in Southern Ontario, Canada - Leachate well 64-88 metaG | ecosystem: Engineered > Solid waste > Landfill > Unclassified | place...
ATGTAGTAGGAGAGTTTTCTAACATTTCCTGAACAGCAAGAGTCTCTACTATAATAACTTGGTTTTTGTTTACTATATCTCGAGATAACTTATGTTGGAAATCTTTCCTCTTATTCCTAACTTTCTCCGCTAACTTCGCTAACTTATGTTGAGTTTTCTTGTAATTATTCGATCCTTTCTCTTGTCTTGATAATATTTGATTCAATCTAGCTATTTTCTTTAATTCTTTCTCATAATACTTAGGATTGTCTACCTTAGATCCATCTGAAAATGTTACGTAGTCTTTTATTCCTAAATCTAATCCAATAGCATTTCCATTATAGGAAGGATTTGGTAATTCCTTTCCATCCTCTACGAGGATGGAGATGAAATACAAACCAGTCACCGTTTTAGATACAGTACAGGTCTTTATTCTTCCATCAAATCTTCTATGAAGAATACAATGAACTTTTCCTAATTTTGGAATCTGAACTCTATTTGATTTAAAATCAGCATAAACATACTGAGGGAAAGATATTGACTGATCTCCATATTTTGATTTATATTTAGGAAACCCTGCTTTTTTACTGAAGAAATTGTGGAAAGCAGTATTCAAATGAAGAACAGATTGTTGAAGAACTGGAGCAGAACATTCTCTGAGGAATGGCAGCTCTTCTTTCCAAGTTTTTAGGAAAGAAGAGCAGAGAGTGAAGGTAGGGATAATAGCGTATACTTTTTCTTTTGGTTTAGACTCTGGATGATCTAATAGGAGCTGTTTATATGGGAGGTAGGAATCAGAGTAATGTAATTTTTGTTGAGATAAAGCTCTATTATATACAACTCTAGCACAACCAAAGAATTTGGACAGAAGGAGTTTCTGTTCTTGGTCAGGGAGTAAGTAATATTGGAAAGCTTTGAGCATTTGGTATACAAATATGAGGAAAAAGTAGTAGAAAGATTAAGAAAAAAATGGGGAAATTGTATTTCCCCTGCCTAAAGGCAGGGGTCATTGTTGTTTATTGATATATCATCACATGTCTTACCGCGACCACACAACAACAGCATCTCGTTTACTACAGATTTAAACACATCTACCGAACATTCGCTATATGTGTATATCGTTGTAGAAGAATTGGTGATTAGGTCTGTAATAGAATTTATTTTGATTTTATCCATCACGAAATCCTTCATGGGACGTTGAATACAAAAATGTTGTTAGTAGGCTTCCAAGATTTTCAAATTCTGCAGATTTTGGAGAAATGTAAAGATAGGTTTGTGGGATATATCCAAAATCATTCTCCTCTTCCTCTACTGTAGTAAACCAGTCTGGTTTTTCTATTTTAGCATGAATAACATCCTTAAATATATCTTCAATTTGATCCGCCAGCTTTTTTCGTTCATCACGGTCCAGCTTTTTATTTTCTTTCCGTTTCCATGTGACATAATCGTCACAATCACAAGCTACAACAATCGAAAATACATCATCACATGTTTTGTTTTGGCCAAACAAAGAAAGCATTTCATTAACTACATTTTTAAATGCGTCAACAGAACCTCGGCTATATGTGTATATAGTTGTAGAAGAATTAGTGATTAGGTCTACTTGAGAATGCAGTTTAATTTTTAACATATTATCACCTTAAAGAGTCGGTTTCTATAGAACACAAGAAGCTTTCTGCTAGTTCAGCTATTTTGGCAAATTTAGAATCTTTTGCAAAAACATACAAAACAGTATCATGTGATGGATGGCCGTCCTCTGTACCATCTCCTGTCTCAAAATATTTTTTAGCCGCAGAAAGCCATTTTGGTTGTTTTATTTCTTTAGAAGCAATTTTCTGCACTATAGAATCGAAATTATTTTTGAAATCTTCAGTACTAACCACCCCATCTGGTAATTTGTCATCACAACCATAATCAATATAATCAATGTAACACGACAATGGCAATAACACAATTGTATAAAATACGTCTTTGCTTTTATACTTTGTACCTAAAGCTTTAAATATTTCATCCATTAATTGATGAAATATTTTTTCAGACTTGTTCTGATATGTATATATAGTTGTAGAAGAATTGGTGATTAGATCTGTAATAGAATGTATTTTGATTTGCATTTTTAATCCTCAAAAATATTTACCTTAGCAAAACGTAGTAACTTCTGTAACTATTTTATAATTTCAACATGTGCCATGTCCTTAAAATCACTCTCAAAGACAATACCATTATCAAGTCTGCTTAAGACTGCGCCATATCCCCAAATAAAATGACATCCAACATATTGAGTGTCTCCGCCGGTAAAGGTAATTTTAAATTTACCCCCACGATATGGAACTATATTAGGAAAATAGGACGGATACTCATAAATATAACCATCAGTACTCATTATTGATCTCCTCTCAAATGTAATAGGATATTTAATCCTCAGAAATATTAACCCTAGCAGAGTGTAGAAACTTCAACACCAAAAGAGCTAATTTATCATATTTGGGCACTTTGGAAAATACATATAAATATGTGTCCAAAATATTTCCTCTACACCTAAACGGCTGTGAATTATTGTCGGACATGTCGGTAATGTCCAAAAAATATTTAGTAATACGACTTTCCATATCAACAAACCATTGTGGTTTGTTGATTTCTCCAGAAGCAATTTGTTGTACAATGTCTAGAAAATTTTTCTTAAAATCCTCTATAGAGGACACTTCTTTTGGCAAATATTCCAAATTATCAAGATAAAGGCAATACTGCTCACAACTACATAACACTACGGCATCAAATAAGTCAGTACTTTTTGATTTATAGCGTCCACAAACCTTCAGCATCTCATCCATCATTTGATGGAATCTTACATCTGAATTTCGACGACTAGTGAAAATAGTAACATTCTTATGATTTCTCATCTGGAAAATCTTTCAAAATAATTCTTTACATGACGCTTTAAATGGTTTTTCAAAATGACCCTGCAAATAAAGCAGGGCAGAAATAATGGATGAACAATGGCAATCCGTACCATGTACCAACATTATGTTATCCCACACGCCCCAGTCCTCAACAGACATACCATCATGTGGCACTTGACCAATCACCCTCTCTTGGTAATCAGACATCAGGCCATATGTTACAACATACTTTCCTAAAGCTTTTGCAAATGCACACTCATAGACCGTACCAATATCAGCACTTGGCCCACGAAACGGCTCCACATTTGCTAAAACAATATCACAATCCCTAATCATCTGCATATTAGCAAGAGCTATTTCTTTTCCCAATTCAAACCTGTTTGAGGTACCAGAAATATCGTTGTCCAAAGGAAACCATGCTTCAAATCCAGCCTCAGCACATCTTTGTACTAATTTAGCCCCTATTTCTAAAGCGTTTGGCCTGAAAACATCAGGTCCAGCAAGGTATATCTTCTTCTTTTCCATCAGAACCATCCTTCTCCAGGCACCCGCATCTGAGGAGCATATCCAAAATTTCTAGCAATATGTGCCGGGTGAGCTACCGCCTTAAATAGAATACTGGCAATTTCAATCGGCTTATCTATTTCCCACCTATATGCTACAGATATATGATTCCAGCTTGTATGCAACAAAAGCCCAGAACCCTGTCCAACTTGCCACAGGGACGCATGACAAATAATAGGACGATCATCTATTCCTTTGGGATAATGCTTAGCCCTAGACTTCTCGGGCATCAATATTATCTTGGCCCGATCAGGTACATCATTCAACGGTACCGCAGATAAGAACCAAGTAGCCCACGCAGGATTATCAGAAGGATCCCTAAATGCTACCTTTACTTCATCAGAAGCTACAAAGTACTTACCATCTCCTAATCGAATACTATACTTGTCCGCAACTTTTACCACATCCGCATATGCATCTTCTGCTTCTTTTAATATCGAAAGAATCTTTCCATCCTTCATAAGTTTCTTTGTTGCTTCTTCCATAGAATCATCACCAAAATTTAATTGTTGCTGTAATACTGTCTTTCTGTCCAGTACATCCATATCACACATTACTTGTAGATAATTTTTCTGTAACAGAAAGTTAGAATAAGCATAAAAAGCCATCAACCGCACATGTTTATCAAATGTAAATTCACAATCTGCCCCTATCTTGTCCTCAAATGCTGACATACGATATGCAGCATCTGTAGCTTGTAGGATACTATTTATTTTATCTGAATCTGTTTTTCCTAACTGAATAGCGATTGCATCTTTTTTATTTAATTTCCACTGTGGTTTGAATGCACAAAACACTCTCTCATTAAGATGAGATACATGTTGCATAGTAAGCGCATCTATTTCCGCTTCGTTAAGATCCTCGGCAAGATATAGGTTCTTCTTCCTTCTTTGTTCCGGAAGTTGTATAAGTAATTGATCTAACTGCTCTTGAGTAAGATTATTTGGATCAAACTGGTTTGTTTTGATCTGGCGGCCTATAGCAGCTGGCGTTTGATTGGCCGGATTAAATTGACCAAAGTTCTGGCCACTACGTGTGAATGTCGGTTTTTTTGCCATAAGCTCCAACAAATTTCTGATTAATTTGTAAGTTTTCTTCGCAATGTTTCTCTGTTATTTCAGAAAATAGCTCTCGATAACTTTTTTTCCATTCCATTTTTGCTTGAATTTGATCTAAAGATACAGGATAATAGTTCCAGGAATCCACTCCAACATCAAAAGACAAAGAATTGGGTTCCTTTAGCCCATTGTGACTATGACCATACAAATGCCAAGACCCACGAGAAGAACCCTTCCACACCCTCATAGCGTAATGGCATAATACAATCTGCCTCTTGTTTATTAAAACATCCGCAAGATCATATACATTAGCCCATGGTAACTTATGTATATTCTTACCACGATCATGGTTCCCAATAATCAGGAACTTTTGCCCGTGAAGCCTGCGAAAATAAGCGTCTGCATGCTGGCTAAAACAAAAGTCACCAAGGTGGTACACAATATCACTCGGCATGACTAATTCATTATATCTCTGTATAATAGCCTCATTCATCTCTAACACAGAAGAAAATGGACGATTACAAAACTTGATTATGTTTTCGTGATCAAAGTGTTGGTCTGATGTAAAAAAATAATTAGCCATAGATTGATCCTGCGTCTTTCTTATCATCCAAAAGATACACAGAACCTTGTCTGTCCCAATTTACTAAATGACCAGATTTATCAAAAGGATTTTTGTTCAACCATAAAGATGTAAGTACAGCAAGTTCAATTTCTTTAGTAATAATAATTACATCAACTACGCGATTATCTAAAGCATCACGCTTAATAATTTCTATTAATTGACGAATATTAGATGCTACCATACAAATATTAGTTGAACCGTGATTGCTAAGCAGAAACTCTTCTATTTTTTCTACAGACAATCCTTCTAGTTGCTGATATATTGTCTCTGCTTGTGTATTATCATAGCTTGTCCAAAGCTTAATCTTACGATATTCTTTAGAAAAATCTACCTTTCCAGCAAAAACTGACATGAATCCCGATACCAGCTTTTCTGCCGCCTCTGTTCCAGCATCTAACGTGGCCGGAGTTTTCTCTATATATTGTTTTAGAAATTTACCAATTTCTTCCGGCTTCTTTTCTGGTTTCTGTGGGAATTCATAATTCATCAAATTAACTAGAAAAATTCTCATGACAAACCTCTTTTCTTTCCAAAAGTTTTTAAATAGACCTTATCTACAATACTTTTTCTAATTCGCTGCAAAAATACCAGAGACCCCATTTCATAATGAGACGGAATGCGATAATGCTTAACTTCTACCAACGTCCCAACTGGAACCGAATCATCCATTTGTATTTGTGAGAATCCATATTCTAACATGTGAGGTTTTAATGATTTGCCATCTGGTCCAAATATATCTATAACCATTCCAATAAAACACGATCCGTAATCTTTAAATGTAACCCCTCCTATATATGTTTCTGCGGTTTCATTAGGAATAATACCATTTTTTTCAACTACAGATTTAAATACACTAATTCCTTCAAATAATCCCAACAAAGGATCGTCCAGAGAAATAATCTCGTACTCTCTTCCAAGTTTCGTAATCTTACAAGGAAGAGTGTCCTGCATCAATTTAATATACTCCTGGAATATCTTAGATTGAATAGGTACATCATTATGAACTTTTCTGTGTACTAAATAAGAAACCATATCCTGAGGATACATTTCCAACATCTTTAAATAAGCCTCATACATTAGACTTTTTTGTAGAATAGTTCCTATTGTAGAATTATTATGCACTACACGAAGCTGTTCTTCCATTACCCCTTTGAGCATTTCAAACTCATCACGAATTTTTTCATCAATCTCTAAACTTATATCAGATCCAACCGCATCTGCTGGAATTATACTTTGCAAGGAAGAATCACTATCTTCTTTTAAAGTAGCTTGTAGACTAAGATTAAAACGCTTGGTTAGCCCTGTAGGGTGTGCCATTGTTTCTAAAGTTTCAGACTTGCCAAAATATACACAATCGGGATAAGGGCATGAAACCCCATAAGCTCCAACAGTAGAATCTGGAATAAATCTCCCACAATCAGGACAACGAAATCCTTTTCTGGAATGTATGGCAAAGTTTTTAAACAAAACCAAACGGGACTCTAATTGAAGCTTGTACATATTATTCGGTGGTAATTTGGGAAGCTCTGCTTTAATGAATTCTATTTGGGAAGAACATTCTTGACATTGCCACAATTTTCCATTGGATACCAGAGGTTCTCGTTTATTAAAAATCCTACATGCAGGACACATTAAAGCATTATATGTAGCCGCACCTTCAAATATTCTTTCTTCAATATTGGCAATTCTATTTAAAACAGTTCTAAGATAAGGATCAACATCACGCCCATCTCTCCAATGTTCCTTTTCCAATAAAAATGTCTCTAGAGCCTGGCACAGATTTTCTTTTATTATCTCATTAAATGCACCTTTAGCAACATCATTTGAGGTTTTATACGTTTGACTTGCTAAATAAGTAATCTTAGAAGAATAGTAGTCCAATAATTTTGGAACTACCCAGTCGCCAATATCTTCTTTAACTAAAAATCCAGCAAACTGATTAATATCTTCAACTATCGATTGAGACATCCACCACCATTTTAAATCACAACAACCCCTAATCGACAAAATACCCCTAGGGATCAATATATGCTACCTGAAAGCGTGTATAATAATGCTGATCGTTCTTGAGAATTGCATCTCCTCTGCCTAACAAAGATTCTGCCCCAATACGATCCAATACCACTTTAGAATCTACAGCTGTAGATACCTTACACGCCAATCTGGCAGGAAAATTTGACTTAATCAACCCAGTGATTACATCTACACTAGGTCTCTGTGTAGCCAGCACTAAATAAATACCAGAAGCTCTGGCTTTTTGTGCAATGCTACAAATTTTATTCTCAAATAATCCACGATTAGGATTGGTTTTGTCAGCATCATACAACATTAAGTCCGCAACTTCATCTACAATAAGAAGTTTTTTTGTAAATAACCCAGGATTCTGCTCAATTGAGCTTACCCCTAGCTTGGCCATCCTCTTATATCTGGAATTCATCAAAAGTTCTAGTTCCTCAAGAAAAGTAATGGCTTCGTTGTAATTATTAGCTACAGAAGCTTTATTTGCATATTTTCCGAATTCGACACCAAACTTTGGATCTACAAGATATAAATCTACATCATTGCGCCGTAATGCATTGGCAATTAGAACGTGTAGCAGTACAGATTTCCCAGATCCAGTAGAACCAGCAACTAAAAGATGTGGGTTACATGACATATCCATCCAAATCTTCTGTCCATCATCCCCTTCTCCTAAAAGAAAAGGCAAAACACCAGCCGGGATCTCATTAGGATTATACAAGTCTTCAAATTTTACTACATCAGCTTTATCCATAACAAATCTAAATTGTACCACTCCTTCTTTTGGAATGGTTGTAATCTTGGGCTCTTTTATACTTTTGATGCGCAGCGCAATCTCTTGAGATAAATTAGTCAGGTGCTGTACCCTACAAGACGGTCCCAATTCAACATTACAAGAAGCTACGTGACGATACGATGTGGCCGAAATACACTTGGCATCTAGAGACAAGCTGGTCAGAACCGCATTCATCTGAGATTGGAGTTCCATGTCTTGTAACCTAACCATTTCGCCGGTCTTTGTCAAGCCTTTCCCATGAATCCGCCCCAATAGCCTAACTGCATTGCCGCCTCTAGCAATCGCCGGAATGCTAAAACATCTTCTTCGGATTCAGCAGACAACCACATCTTATATTTTAGCAACGCTGGAACATCGTGTTCGGTATGTTGTTCAAACATATTATTTCTCCAAATCTATACCAAAGAATTTTGATTTCACGTCTTCTGTAAGGGATGTAATAATTTGCCCTAATTCTTTACGAAGTTGCTTATGGGCCGCTGGAAATTGTTGCATTCCATACTTAAATAATATTGCTTTTGTACAACCGGATTCCATATCAAAACCAGAAAAAGTTTCATATAGTTGCCGCTTAAGAGTATTACACTTGTCTCCTTCTCCTGCCGCAGCTAACGCCGAGAAACATTGGGGAAGTGTGATCATACCCATAACCTAACCACGACAACCCGGTTCTGTCAAGTGCCGGTTTTCAAAAGTGAATTGTTAGAATACCATTTGGCTAATGTTGTCGAGGAATATGACAATCTCACCTTAGATCCTACAGCAATCTTATACCTATCCACATGGCCGGCCGGCAATTCCACCACAAGATCCGTCGGTACGTCCGGCCCAACCAATCTCTTTGACAAAGGTACCCCAAAATAAGATCCGATCACCCTACCAGCATTACAAAATATAATATCCAATGGTGCTAATGTGTTCAGCATCCAGAATTTAGTCACCTTGGCTTGGGAAAAAGGAAAAACCATATTAGGAACAGGAGCTTCACGATACATTAAACCCCGTATCTGCTCCTCTTCCGATACAGCTACCAATACATCAAATGTATTCTCTCCAATAATTATCCTATCTCCGATCATGCAGTTCCTTCGCTATACTTAATGCCTCTTCTTTGGTTAGATTAGGATTCGATAATATCCTGTCCCGCAGCACAGTGAGAATACTTCCCATTACAGGACCTGGCTTAATCCCAATTTCTATCAAGTCATTCCCTGTAACTGGCAACGGTACACTGGTCAACATCTGCCCAGATTCTCCCTTAGGCATAGACTCTTCTATATTCCGCCTCAATACTTCATATTGTTCTATCCCAGGCTTGGTTCCCTTACCCTGTGTATCAGCTATTGCTAAATCTATTCCATGTCCCCACAAATCCCCCATATCTGTCACATACTTTCTCCCCGACTTCGGAGTATAACTTTCCGATAATACATGAGGCCTAAGATGTGTTCCTATCAGCTTTATTACCTTTTTTATAATAGATGTAGGTGCATGTAGTCTTTCCAAAATTTTCTCAGCCATTTTGGCTGACATTTCTTCGTGACCATGGTAAGTAGTGTGCCCTTTCTCATGAATTCCTTGTATTCCCTTGTATCTTTTTCCAATGTCATGTAGTATAGCGGCAATATTTCGTACTAAATATGCTTCTTTGTCTTCTTTTATGTCTTCTTTAGTTTGATCTACCAAGTTACTGAGAGTGCTTAGGGAGTGTTCCCAGATATTCAGATCATGATGTGGGTTGTTCTGATTGGTCTCCCATGGCACCAATTCGCCTTCTAGGCCTAGTTCCGTCTTCTCCTGGTCTCCTAGGTCAAAGATAATGTCTCGCAGGCCTAGCTGGGCCAATAAACGCGCAGCCTGGGTTGGATTCGGTCCCATCAAAGCTCCAGCTTTCCATCCCTCGTCTTCGGCTTGTCCGGCCAGCTCCATCCAAATTCTTTCTTGTGAGATCTTTTTCTTGAAAGCTTCTCTTACCTCTGGAGTATTAGCAGCTTTTATCAAATCCGGATCTAGTTTTAGATTATATTTGGCTGCAAATCGTACTGTTCTGAGTATTCTAAGAGGATCGTCGAGAAAAGTCTTGATAGGATCCCTTGGAGTTCTCGCAATTCCGTTCTTCAAATCCTGAATTCCACCAACGAAATCTTCTACTTTTCCAGTGTTAATGTTGTAAAATATGGAGTTAATGGTCAGATCTCGTCTCTCCGCATCTTCTTCAGCGGTAGAGGTTGAAACCTGTGGAATTCGACTATTATCGGTATAAATCTCATTTCTAAGGGCTACAAAGTCAATTGGTAGACCCAAAACCTTTAGCATTGCCGTCTCTAGGTTTTTTGATTGATCGGGATTGGCTTTAACAATAGTAACCTCTCCTATTCTTTCACCATGTTCAGATAAGTATTCTTTCACCAGATTAGCAAAGGCTTCTCCAGACATATTATCTACGGCCAAATCGATATCATGGGACTCTTTGCCCAACAAAGCATCCCTAACGAATCCTCCGGCAATTCTAACTGTAGTACTAGGAGCTTTGGCCTTAATTACCTCACGAATTAGATCCACAACGGCTTGTGCTTTTGGGCTCAGGACCAGCCTGACCTCCTCGGAAGCTTGGGCTATTTTCTCTTGTCCTGGTACTTCAGGCTTTATTTCAGCCATTTTCTCAGCTTCATTGGTTAAAAGCTTACCGAACTTCTTCAAATAATTAACCTTGCTCATATCTATAGGACCTATGGTCGGATGTTTTCCACCTACAGATCTTTGCTGTCCATATTCATAGTTATGAGTTTCAGCCATAAATGCAAAGAAGTCACAGGCATCAGCTAGTCCTATATAAATACTGGAAATATGTGGGGCAGCTTCTGATAAAAGAACATTTTTATTCTGAAATAATTCTTGTACCAAGTCCATTTCCATACCAATATTTCTCAAATTTTTCGCCGAATCACTCTTTGCTCTAGCATATTCTCCGGTTCTCATAGCTAACATCGTCCTCTGTACCCATCGACGAAATGTCTTCTTTTCTGCTGTTTTTACTAGAAAAAGTAGCGTTTCTGCCTGCTTTTTTCTCAAAATGTCAGCCATTTCCTCTATAGACTTAATCCCGGGCTGACCAAAAGCAATACTTATTGAATTTAGTAATTCATTATATAGTTTATAAATATCAGTTGTATCTTCTATATTAGAATTATTTATTTCATTTATCTTACGGCGAAGGTTTTCATGAATTTGAACCATACCCATAGTATCTGGCCCCTTAAGTTGGTCCAAATGGGTTTTTAGCTCAGAAAACCTATCCAAGTCTACAGTAATCTTGCTAATCTCTTCTTTTGTATTATTAGGACGAGTTGGAGGGTTAACCACAACAGAGTCCTCACGATCTCTAGCCATTTGCATCTTGAGAGCTTCTCTCTCAGCTTCTCCAGATGGAGGGGTTGGTTTCCCAATTTTCTCAGCATTTTCCTTAAAAAATGCTACTTGCTGGTCTAATGTAGAATTAAACTTGCGAATAAACATTCTTTCAAATAAAGAAAGAAACCTAGAAAACTCATAAAAGGATCTAGATTCTGAATTAGCACTAAGAGATGTTAATAAATATTCAATGTCATTAATCTGATTTTCAAAATCAGCTAACGCATACATCATATCTATTCTAGACTTAGTAATTTCATCACTTCTGAACCAAGGATACTGCATTACCCATGTTATCATTCTAGAAAATGCAGTAGACCTATCTTTATATCCCAAAGCAATTTTCCCAAGTTCTTGTTCTAAAGAAGCCGTGGCAGGAATTTCCTGTTGGCTTTTTCGTCTATTTTGAGAATATTGCGCTTGTTCTTCGATAATTTTATGGGCTTCTGCTGCCATTTCCTGGTATCTTTGAGTCATTTCTTCTAGATATTGACTTACTTCAGGAGGCAATGGGTCTTTAATATTAGATGGAGGAACACCTGCTTGAAGATCTCCTTTGCCATTTAGCCCGCGTTTAAATGCAATTATCTGAGAAATCAGAGGAGAAGCAACATTTTTGCTCCATTCTTTTTTCTTTTGGCGCAAAGCTTGTTGCGCTGGGTCTTTGACTCCCTTCTGGGCCTCTTTTTCCATATCTGCCATAAACCAATGACAAAATAGTGGTTAGGCAAACCTAGAGACATCCAACTCTATAACCCTTATCATTCCGCAATAAGGACAACAAAGCTCAATTGTTCCTACTGTCATAGGCTGTCTGACTTTTGCTACCGAAATTATTCTTCTAGTAATATTCAAATCTCTTATTTCCCCTGTATTGACCGGCATAGACCCGCGATTGACTATTGGCCGTCTGTACGGAGGAATAGAGAAGACAAATTTGCTCTTACCGAAGTCCAAATGATATTGTACAGACAGTAGGACATCTTCTACATCATACTGTTGATAACAGCTGGAACAACGTTTGCCTAATAAATTTACGGTGATTTTGGTGCGCAAATAATTATTTAGCTGCAATTAGCCCTCTACCTATAATGCTAGTAGAATGGTAGTTAGAAGCTCTTCGGTTCCACAATTTTATCAATCAAACCAAATTTTAATGCTTCTTCAGCAGTAAAATATGTTTCTTCTTTCATTACTCCACGAATGGTAGATTCTTTTTGCCCAGTATGTTTTACATACAGTTGCACAACTCTCTCATTTAGTTTCTTGAATCTTTCTGAGTTCTTTTCAATCTCATGAGAAAACCCATGAACACCAGCTCCAAGATTATGAAGCATAATGGTAGCGTTAGGAAATGCTAATCTCATACCCTTGGACCCTGCCGCTAGAATAATGGAAGCAGCGGATAAGGCTTCACCAATACATACGGTCTTTACCTTCGTCTTGAGGTACTGCATAGTGTCATAGATTGTGAAAAGACCAGATGTAATAAGCCCTCCCGGAGAATTTATATAAATTGACGGTGGGCTTTTGCTGGCCTGGCTACCTAGAAATAATAGGGCAGCTGCCAGTGAATTAGACTCTTCGGTTGTAATTTCCCCTTGTAAGAAAAGAATATTATCTTTTGCTAAACGAGAAAAGATATCATACACCATCTCGCCATCTCGCCATCACGGGTCTTTTCGTAAATTACATAGCGCATTATATTTTCTACCTTGCAAATTGTTTTGTCAACATTTCTAACTTTTCGGCACAAGTAATACAGGTTATTGCTTCTGGTTTGGCTAATAACCTCTTCTCAGCTATTTTTTCACCACATTCCTCACACTCGCCAAATGTTCCCTCCTTTATTCTTTTTAAAGCCGCATCAATATCATTTAGTTTTTTCAAAGATCTCTTTGATAATTTTTCTTGTAAAGACCCTATCAGCTCAGCAGAAGCTTCATCTAACTCGTCTCCATCAGGATCGACTTCAATTTCTGTAATATTTAATGAATTGACCAATTCCTGTTTTTGTTCTTCAAATATCTTCTTAAATTTATCTAATTTGATCATATAACCCCAATACTAAAAGGAGCCGCCTTATATTAGGCAGCTCCTTGTAGGCGGAACTAATAGTAGATTCCTAACTTTGTTCCACAATATTAGTTAGATCGCTCTTGAACATAGGCCGGCAAAGCACTGGATACTTCTTCGACTCCTCCTTGAGGTTTTTACCAAAAGTAACGAAAACTGCATCATCGTTACCCTCAATAAACCTAACCGAGCACTGCCAATCCTTATAGATTGCCATGGCCTTACGGCCGGGAACCAGCTGCATATTATCAGTATCAATCTGCGGAACCTTAGACCGACGCACCTTTTCAATCTTCCCCTGAGGATTTCGATTAAAAGTAATGGGTGACATCCACTGTGGTTCCATCCCATACTTTGCCACAAAAAGCTTCTTAGCTTCAGCTACAATCTCGAAATCAGGGGTCTTATTGAGGGCAGACGAGCAATGAACATGCTCAGTAATAAGCTTTCCATTGTCCAAGGCTACACAAGAGATGTGCACCTTACGAGGAGCATTGGGCTTATCACGTTTGGATCCAAGCTTGGGGCCACGGGTCTTTTTGGTTTCGGAACTATTTGTTGAGTCAGTCATGTTTAATATGTCTCTTTCCGGGAGTGTCTCCCTATGTGTTATCAGTATAAGTCCCCTAACTCGTTTTGTCAAGCCTTCCTAGAGACTTTTTCTTTTGGCGCTTCTTCAATTTTTTGAATTTTTCATGTGGCCGGAACTTTACAATACGCTTACCATCTATACTAGTCAAAGAGAATACACCAAAACCTTCCAAGTATACATTACGATCATTCTCTAGTTCTTCAGAAATATAGTCAGTAAAAATGGTCATCACATCAAATATTTTGGTTTTTGATATGGCTTTCCCTAGTTTTTTTTGAACCAGACTTACTATATCCGGCTTTTTTAGTGTTAGATTAATCTTTTCCGCCATTAGTTTTCTCTAAACTAATCCACTCTCCTACAAAATCTAAACCAACATCTACCAACTTATGCTTAACTAAATCCAAAACATCACCTTCATCCCTGCAAATTCTGTTACGCACCTTCATTAGGAGGCGGCCCAAGTGATTTTCGCCTACGCCATCTTCGGTTTTGCCCCAGAACTGATCTTTCCAAGTATTTCCTTCTACCAGTTCCGCATCTCCAGTCAAGAGCAATTTGATCTTCAGCCTGAAATTTTGTCCAAACTTATCTTCTAACAAACGTTCCATGACATCAATTCGCTTAGAATCCCAATTAGGAATAAGCGTAACTCTTCTTCCTAATCGTTTAGCTTGTCCAGCTGTCATAGCTTTAGTAATTTCTTCCTGGTCCTCTCTACTAAGGGTTTTAGAGGCCTGGAAGGCATGTTCCACCGATGGAAATGTTCGAAACTCAGTATTAACCACTGTATCTCCATCATCTTCCTCTACCCATGCAATTTGAGATTTCTGTTCTACAGAATAGAAATTAGAAAGAAATTCATATTCTCCAGAGAAAGAATCAATTACTTTTGTGGGAGTTGTTTGTGGTGTTGAATCCATAATATGAAAAACTGCATGCATTTGATTATCTATCTGTGCTACGTCCTCAGCGGCAAAAAGTTCCACAAATTTTGGATCATGGATCATACCAAGAGATTCAAAGTAACTAATCCAAGATTCAGCATCTTGTGGCCGGTCTTTGTTTTCCGAACCTATCTCATAGGTATTTTCCATATATTCTAAGAAACCAATATCAAACAATTCATCTTTGAGAAGACTTCCTCCATCATCCATAACAGAATATTTCTGCCAATACCGTAAAGATGTTATGGCAATCTGTAGTCCCCCAGTATCTCCAACAAAAACATGGAACACATATTGATTTCTCTCTAGTGCGGATTTTAGAGACAAATCTTCTCCATTAGTATACTGAATTTCTGAATCTTCATCTTTGGAAATAAAAGATACAAACTCAGGATCGTTAATCATTCCCAATGATTCAAAATATAAAATCCATTGATCAATATTATTTCCATTAATACGGTAAGTATTTTCCATTAGTTCTTTCAATCCAATATCCTTAAGTGCAACATTCAAATATGGATATGGTTGATTGTCCATAGTTTTCATTTTATCCCAATACAATCGGGACGTTACACACATATATAAACAATTAAGCTCTTTATCTTGTCCAATGTGAAACACATAGCTGTTTCTATATAATTCTAATTTAAGTGCTGCGTCTTCATTGTTGCTAAATTGAATTGTCATTGTTTCCTCTATTCTTCCTCTGTATACAACCCGTGTTCTTGAATGTATTGCAAAACTCTCTCAGGCATTATTTTATTTAATTCCTGACCATATCTAGAACATTTCAAAAGATTTCTAATTTCTGTAGAAGAAACCCCAGGCAAAACCATTTGTTCTGTAACGTCTGTAGCCGGATATCCTAGCCTACCAATAATAAATGGAGGGGCTAGTCTAAATACTTCGTCAATATCTGTCCACAACTCTTTGTTAAAAAGAATATCAGATCCTACAACAAATCTATAATCAGCCGGAAACTGTTTATGCAGAGCTTTAAATGTATTGACGCTATAAGATGGGGTTGGTAGTGTGCTTTCAATAGGATCAATAATCACCTTTGGAATACTGCTAAAAGCCAATTGACACATACGTATTCTGTGATTGAAATCAATAAGTGGTTTATCATTTGGATGAACAAATGTTGGAATTACCAAAATATCATCAAATCCTCCCGCCATAGAAACATAATGCACAGCTAAAGCATGCGCTACATGCGGAGGATTGAATGAACCGCCAAAAACAGCTATCTTTCTCATCTTTCAAAATACCCAACATTCTCTGGCCTACAAACTTCTAAACCAATCTGTATAATTATACCATTGTCTTCCATTTCTTTTTTAAAGGATTCGGCCGTTTCTTTCAAACAAAAACCAGTATATAATACATTTTTTTGAAATAAATTTTCTACAATTGAAACAAAATGTGACATTGATTTTTCCCGGTTGCCACGATCTTTTAAGAACCGTATTGCTTTATATTTGTTAGTGAAACCTGTCATTAATACATAATATTGATCACCAACAAGAGCATCAAGAATATCATTAGCATATTCTTGATTCCCTTCTAAAGAAATTGGTATTTCTAGAATGCATTGAATCTTTTTAATTGCATTTCTGGCAGAAATCTCTTTACATGCAAAACTAGAAAGTATTGTACTAATTTCGGCAAGAATTTCGTTTTGTTTGTCCATCTTCACCACAACATAACCATCAGTCATCCTTTTGTCAACCCTACTCAAACACTTCTACCTTATACGATTGTGTGGCCGGAATATATCCCACAATCAATACTTTGGTCTTAGAATCTACAGTACCACAATACGTAGACAATGCTAACGTCTTCATTTCACCATTACCAAATGTTACAGATACAACAGAAACAGTTTCTCCAATAGGACCAATAGTCAAACAGCTCTGAGATACTAAATCTTGAGGATCTTGTCCAGACTTATATTTAATAACCAACGCAGCAATAATGAAAATTATCACTAACAATATGGTTGGAATAAAATATAATAACATCCTATTAAGAATATCATTTTGTTACCATCTTTTCAAGAGAAGATAGCATTTCAACTTCGTCTACCAAATACATCTCAATACATTTGATCCTATCACAAAACCCTGAGATATTCTTTTTAATAGCACATATTGCCGCTAGTTCTAGTTGAACTATAACATCATCATGTAGGCTTCTATTAGGATCTTTTTCAATCCATACAACGGGACTAAATCCCGATGACTCACAAAGATAGTGACAACGTTCAATCATACGGGTATAACCACTATATGGATATACCTTTCCTGATTCTGGCTCATTTCCAGAAGCAAATTCAGCCAATAAGATAGCTACATTTTCTAACAGTGTAGATGAAATGTCCATACTATCTTCCAGAAAAATATATGGTAGCAAAAACTATTGCTACAAAAGTTAACAGCCACAGCATGGACCAAAATACTATACTGCTAACAGATGGGTTTCTTTCTAAAGACTCAACATACTTAGAAGAAACCCAAACAAATTCGTCTTCTTTCTCTTCCATTAGATCCTTTTTAGAATTTCTGATATCGCTTCCCATTGTTTCGCCGGGGCTTCTATAGAAAATCCTGCTGCCTGCCCATGACCCCCACCACCATTACGCTTAGCAATACATCCAACATCTACTCCTGTTCGAGATCTTAAAGATACTACCATTTTTGATTTATTATTTTCAATAACAAAAGCAAAACCAGCAAGAATATCTATCTTAGGATTTATCTCAAACAATGCATCCGCCACATCCGATGTTTCCAAACCAGACATTATAGCAATTTTACCACAGTCCAATAAATTATTTGCAACAATATCTTTGGCTTTGGTTAAAGTTTTCTGATACAAATATTTACCAAGCTCCATCTCCTCTACACCAAAACCCTTAGAGAGCAAATATTCCCAATCAAAGAACTGTAACGCTGCAGCTTGCTCTGCCGCTTCTTGCCACAGCGGGGATTCTTTCACCCAGCAATCACGAATACCTGCCAAGGTGGCCAATCGTCGAGGATCTTCCATCTCACCAAAGATAGGCTCAATTACTTCTCTATAGGCAAGAACAGCCCCAGATACACCACGTTCCTCCTCGCTGGCATATACTCCATGATCACCAAATGCTTCAACAATATCCTTAGCATATTTATGATGATCTAATACATACGCTCCAGCTTGAACAAAATCCTGAATTCTTTCTCGCGGTGGAGAAAAATCACAGAATAACATACCAGGTTTAGCTTCTAATTCTAAATGTTGCTTAGAATTATACTGTAGGAAAATTACTCTCGCCTCTGGAAAAAACCTATTTAGAATTATTGCAGACGCTTTTCCATCTGGGCAATTAGCATGAGTTACAATTGTGGTTATTGGTGTGGTTATATTCATCTTGTTTCCCAATTTGGGCCTGGAATTAAGGTTCTATCATCTTTTCTAGCAATAACGCCAGTATCAAACAGTTTTTTGGCTACTCGATAGAAAGGCGTAGGATCCTTTGTATCATAATCAGTATTGGTTAAAATGTCCCTCATTGTAGGAGGAAAATCAGATTTTTCCATAACTACACAAATAGAATCAGCAATTTCTTTAAAAGCTGCAGTTTCATCCGCTGTCATATTTTCTGAATCAAAAACAGGAATTTGCCTCAGCCTTCGACGTTTAGTATGCCCTTCTTCATGATTTAGGGCCCTCAAAACCTGCATTAAATTGTTTCTACGAATTCGAAGCTCTCTGTAGCCTTCCAGAGATTTATCAATATCAGTAATTTCAGCCAAAGCTTTGTTACACATAGCATCAGGCTTTACAATTCCAGAATCAAGACAATTATCCATGTATTGTTCAACAAAATTATCGTTTTGCATCTATATTATCTCCACCATTTCTAGTAACTTAGGTAACAAGTATTCCGTATTGTACGGGTTCCAACTAATCCCATTTGTATTTAGTTTTTCAAACCCAGCACAAGCAATTAGTTTTTCCGCAGTATCTATTGGCCTCCACCCCTTGTCAGACTGAATTATGAATAAAGCTTCGCCATCCTCGGCAAACATGTGCTTGATTCCATGAATTGGAGACTTGTCAACCTGATAAACAATACTAAACTCATGATATGGTCCATCTTCATCACAAACATCTGTACCAAGTACTTTAATAAAGGATCCTCCCATCTCTATCTGACCTCCCCATAAAGCAAAGGAAACCTTCTCCATCTTACCAGAATTATTCTCAAATTCAAGATCAAAACACTTTTGCTGCCGGAATTCATTGGTAGATATCCCCACCTTTCCAAAATTCGGAGGCGGAATCATTCCCAGATTACCAAGAATATGTCGTACAATTTCCCTGTTGAATGTAGAACTAATTTCCATATCGCCCTGCATTTTGCATTTTAATAAAAATGCCGTAAGGTGAACTTTCCATTTCAGAATTCTTTGTGGCAAGAAATATTGTTTGTGCCCTCTTGGGTTTTGGAGGAAAATCTCCAATAAACATATCTGAATATAAAATAATAAGCTGAGGATTCATTTTCTCAGCCAATGCAAAAGCTTCATTCATATTTGTTCCACCACGGCCACGAAACTTAATCTTACCCTTAGCTAGTTCTCTTTTAATTCGTTTTACTCTAAATACATCCTGAACTTTAGTATCAGCTGTAATGACCATACATTTATCAACAATAGAGCCTAGTTTTTCCAAATGGCCACAAACATATTCAAATTCCTTGGTTTCCATCGATCCTGAGGTATCTACAATAAATACCAACTTTCCTACCCCTTGAGACTCCTCAGTAGGAATAATAATATCAAATGGTAAATATTTAGGATCCGGCTTGAATGGATTCCTATCTACAGATCCTTTAAGACATTGCTTAGAGAATCTAAATAATATTCTTTCCCATGGAATATCTGACTTCTTTAGTTGATTTATGTAATCTTCATAGCTTCCTGGAAGATAACCGCGTTTCATCCCTTTGGCTCTGGCCGCCGCTTTAATAATAGCATCAACCATATTCTGGTCATCTATATTGGATGGAGTTGGTTCTAAATCATTCCCAGAATTATCCCTGGATTGAATTTGTCCTACCGCGTCAGATCCATTTAAAAATGGTTTATCAGCCGCTTGGCCGAATTCATCTGGTTCGGGTTCCTCTTGGATCATCTCTAATAGAACTGAATAGATTTCTTCCGCTGTTTTATTGTAGAACAAATCAGGATCATACAAAATTCCTGGGGGCGGATTGTACCGATCTTCCATTTCGTTCATAATCATATCATTAGCAGCAAAATCAGCAGCTTTTATCCAAACATCCTGTCTTCTTCCTTGCATACATTTAGCATGCTGCATAACAATATGGATCCATTCATGCATTGAAATAAATAGTTTTTGACGAAAATCCAGTTTTTCCCACTCTGTTGGGTTGATAAAGAAAGTAACCCCATTAGTTCCGGCCCAACTTTTCAAATCCTCTCTAATAACTACTGGCATCATTAAAAGAGGATAAGCAAAAGGAGACATTATTGCTAATGTGGAAAATACCTTCTTTGCATCTTTGACTACATCAATCACTATTATCCCCGCAAATCCTTTAGAATTCTTGGATCAATTGCCCCTTGCGGGGTAATAATTCTAGACTTCTTTCTCTGCTGCGCCTGCTTCATACCCTCATCAAGAGCCTCTATCGAGGCAAAGAATTCGGCCTTAGTATCATCATCCCATATCGAAACAGATTGATATCCAATAGGAATCACTGCTAGTATGGATGATTCCAATGTTGGACCCATAGGAATTGCTTGACGTACCATAGACATCCTGCCACCATCTACCATAACCGACTCATTAATCCAGTTATAGCAAGGAGCTAATGTTACCCTTTCCCCAAGAACCATGTCTCCTACTGCTTTCCCAACAAAATGACTATTTGATGCCGTGTAAACCACAAACCAGTTATCTTTCCAGTTATTCGTCTCTTCCATATTTTCTCCTATTCAGAAGCAATGAACTTCATTAACTCATCAATTTCATTGTCTGCCATTTTAGAATCCATGATAATATTCATAATTCTTGTAGCATAAATCTGTCTCAGATAGATTGTTCTAATCTCAGGAACCAAATCACCGATAAACCTAACCAGGTTTAGAATATATTTTTTATTATACTTAGCCTGAAACCCATTTGATTCCGCAGCTTTCTCTGTAATTAGCCATTCTGCTTGTACTTGATCGGCTACAGCGAATGCTGCAATACATTGGTCTCCAATAAGTGATTGGTGCTCTTTTCTTGTAGTTAGTGTAGGAATCCTCTCATCACCTTCAAGAATAGCCTTCACGTTATATTTTAAATATAACTCACGATATTGAAAGAATTCTACCTGGGCCTGTTTTCCAACAAAATCCTCCAATTCATTTCTCATTACATCGTCAAACTGCCGAATAGATTCCGGATCATTATAGTCCGGTTTCATTTTATCATGAAGCTTATCAATTATTTTACTAGCATTAGTCCAGCTTCTAGGGGTAGGAAATGAGAAAGTTTGGTCTAAATCATAATTACATAACCACTGCCCACCATTGAATTTATGAAATAGAATAATATCTTTTCTTACATCATGATTAACAGCCCAAGTAATCCAAGTATCAAGATCTGGCTCAATTTCTAAATGAGCACAACGATTAAGTAATTCA
>Ga0172381_10002235_pt1 | contig 21672 bp, 22 predicted proteins | sample Leawel6488metaG_FD_119754 | JGI IMG/M metagenome (GOLD analysis project Ga0172381, IMG submission 119754) | Leachate microbial communities from a municipal landfill in Southern Ontario, Canada - Leachate well 64-88 metaG | ecosystem: Engineered > Solid waste > Landfill > Unclassified | place...
CTTCAATGTCTACTGCGAATTTTTTCTTTCTGATGAGCCTCGCCCTGACAAGTTTGCAGGGCTACTCATAAAGCGAAAAAATTCTCGTCTTATTTATCATTCGATCAGCTCCGCTGATCGAAATCATTAAAAGCAAACGGCCTCCGAGGGAAACCCCCGGAGGCCGTGGTGAGACGTACGTGAAAGACGTTCGTGGAGGCTGGCCGACTAGACCAGCCTGAGGGATCGCGGAGCGGAAGGTGGCGGTGGGGGCAGAGAAGTCACGCCGGTCAGGCGGCCAACAGCCTGCCTGATCTGCTGGCGCAGGTCGTCGTCCGAATGTTCCCACGCCTGCTTATTCACGATGATCGCGAGCGGCGGCTCCTCGCTGTCGGCGAGAACGCCGACGAGACAGTTCCAATCGTCGTTATTCAGACCGGGACCGACCCCGATCGTGAGTTCCTCGTTCACGAGAGAAACCATATTGGCGACAACGCCAGGTATGGCGAGCAACGGTTCGGCCTTAATGGCCATCTGTACTCCTCGCCAGAGTCTGACGCACTCCGCCGCACAGCGCGAATACCGCTTACTTTGGAGTGCCCTCATGATCCTCTCCTCCGACGAGCGGTCGATCAGGATAGCGACCCTCTTCATCTGTCTCCTCCTCCATCCACCCGAAGTGGACTGGGCTGTGCGCTCGGTGGCGCTGAAGTACCGGCTTCCCGCTCGAGCGCGTCGAGATCGGGAAAGCTTGGCGGTTCGAGCTCGCGCCACCCGGTTGGGGCAATCAGTTCGAGAGCCGGATGGCCGTCTTCCAGAAACTCACAGAAGACAACATCCTGCAACCGCTTTAGGAGCTGATAAAGCTCTTGAGGGTATTCGAGCGGCATGGTGACGAAACAGGTGGGTTCACCCTCGATAAGCCCCATGGACACCTTGAGCCCTTCGAGTTCGCAGCCATAGTGCCGCAGGAACGTAGCAAAGATGTTCCACATCCCGCTCCTGCCAAGTTCGATCTCCTCCCCGATCATGTTCTCCACCACGTCGAGGAGAATTACCAGTATTGCGGTGAAGCCGACACCGGGATCTCCCTTGACAAACCTGTCTATGCTATCCACAAGATCATCTCCAATCCCTATGTGAACGAACGTCGTATTCGTGCTTACGATTTCAGAAAATAGTAGCAAAAACTCAAGTTCGAGTCAATGCTTTTTCTTGCTTCATAAGATAAGAAATGGTAAAATCCACTCAGAAATTAGTCCGAGATCGTCTAGCGGCAGGACAACGGCCTCTGAAGCCGTGAACCTTGGTTCGAATCCAAGTCTCGGAGCCAATTTGTATGCTATGATCAGCTCATGAAAAAATTCCTCTTTTTACCTCTGCTTTTCACTTTATTTTTTTCCGGCTGCCAAGTGCCACATGTTACATCCATCAGAGACAACCAACCCTCGCCAGTCATCCAAGAACAAACAAACTTCGTCGCAATCGAAAATGGTCAGTTTGTCCCGAAATCAGTCTCGATCGCTAAAGGCACAACTTTGAATTTCGAAAATAAAGATGATGCAATTTTCACCCTCGCCAGCGGCCCCCACCCCGCCCACTCGCTTCTTAAAGATCTCTACAAAATCATTGGCAAGGGCGAAATTTATAATTACCATTTTGACGAAGCCGGCACATTCGGCGTCCACTTAGAAGAAAACCCTTCCGTAAACTTGGAGATTGTGGTAAAGTGACACTGCTGTGTCATCCTCGAGTCGAAAGCAAAGCGCTTCGACATCGGGGATCTAGATTCCGGGTCTGCGCCCGGAATGACAACATAGAATTTAAAATTTCCCGAAGGGACAAATTATGGAAGTAAAATTTTCACAAAGAGTTGGTGTTTTTGTAGATGTTCAAAATATGTATTACTCGGCCAAAAATCTCTACACAAAAAAAGTGAATTTTGGCGCGATTTTGAAAAAGGCCTCGATAGGCCGCGAATTAGTCCGGGCAATCGCCTATGTCATCAAGGCAGACGTTGAGCAGGAGTCGAACTTTTTCGACGCCCTGCAAAAGCAAGGTTATGAAGTCAAGGCCAAAGATTTGCAGGTATTTTTTGGCGGGGCGAAAAAGGGCGACTGGGACGTTGGAATCGCCATGGATGTCATGAGAACTGCTCACAAACTAGACGTAGTCGTACTAGTTTCAGGTGATGGCGACTTTAAAGACCTGCTTGAGCACGCAAAATCGCTCGGCTGCAGAACCGAAGTTATGGCCTTTAGAAAAACCGCCTCATCGAGAATTGTCGACATCACCGATAAGTTTACCGATTTAGACCAGATTAAGTCGGAAATACTGATATAGGGCATTAAAAAATAAATCATATGTCTATAAATCTTGACCCCAAATTGCCGCGCGTTCTAGTTGCGCTCGGAGGAAAATCAACCGAGAGAAGCGTCTCGATCGGAACCGGCGAAGCCGTGGCAAATGCGCTTGAACGCCTTGGATATTCAGTCGGAATAATCGACATTGGCACCGGTTCGCTGATGCAAACCCCCGAACTTCAGACGGTTGAAAAAGACGCATCAAAACTGCCGGCCGTCTCGAACATTCCCCTGATCGACATCAAAAGACATTTTGAATTGGTCTTTATCGCCATGCACGGCAAATTCGGCGAGGATGGCGGTCTCCAGTCGCTTCTGGAATACTGCTCTATCCCCTACACCGGCTCAAATCCTTTCGCCTCTGCCCTTTCGATGGACAAAAAACACTCAAAAATTGTTTTGAAAGCGAGCGGAATTCCCGTCCCCGAAGGTCAAACCATCACAAAAGAAGACGAAAAGATCACAATCCCCTTCCCCGTTGTCGTCAAACCTAACGATCAGGGCTCGTCTGTCGGTGTTTCATTTTGCCAAAGCGAAGCCGAGGGGAAACTCGGGGTCAAGCAGGCGCTTCAGTATTCAAACGAAGCCTTAGTTGAACCATGTATTTTCGGTAAAGAATTAACCGTACTTGTAATTGATGATGTCGAAGGCAAGCCCAAAGCCCTGCCGGTAATTGAAATTATCACTCAAAAAGAACACAAAATTTTTGACAATAAAGCCAAATACGACGGCACGACCGAGGAAACTTGTCCGGCAAAAATTAGCAATAGTCTGACAGAAAAGGCTCAAAAATATGCCGTTTCGGCTTATCAGGCGCTCGGCTGCCGCCACTTCGCCCGGATTGATATGATGGTTGACCAGCAAGAAAACATTTACGTTCTTGAGGCAAATTCGATCCCCGGATTGACCGGAGAGAGTTTAAGCCCCAAAGCAACCAAAGCCGCCGGCATGACTTATGAGCAGTTTATCGACCACATCGTAAAAATTGCGCTGAAAGACCAGCGGGGTTTACAAAAAGACACAGATAAGCTAGAATAAGCTAACTAAAAAATAACTTTTCTTCACGCCTTGCGCGTGAAGATCCTGAGACCATGCGGTTGAGGCCGAAGGCCGAAATCATGAGCTTGTCGAAGGAACCAGAAAGGAAAAAATGGAAGATAGAAAAGCTTTGTACGAAGTTACTCTGATCCTAAACGAAGGATCCAATGTTTCAGAAATAGAAAAAATTATCTCAGAATACGCAGAAGTCAAAAAAACGACTGATCTTCAAGTGCGCCAATTTGCATATCCGATCGGAAAATTAACTTCCGGTCATTATTTTGCTATCGAATTTGTCTCTGAAAGCGACCAAATTAAAGTTATTGACGGCGAATTAAAACCTATTAAATCGATCATCCGACACCTCATCACCAAAGCCATTCGCAAAAATCCCGAGCCAATCAGAACCGGAATATATGCAAAAAAGACGGAGGAAAAGAAGACAGAAGGAAAGAATACTGAATACCGAATACAGAATACCGAGAAGAAAGTAGTTGCCGACACCGCTCCCGAAGTCGTTCCCGCTCCTACTGTCGCCCCTGCCTCTCCCGATGTAATTTCCGCGGAGGCGGGAATCCAGCCTCAGGCAGAAGTCGAAATTGCTAAACCCGAAGAGAAAGGCAAGAATAGGGAATACCGAATAGAGAATACAGAAAGGAAGAAACCTACCAAACCTGCCAAAGCGGAAAAGTTGATCGCCAAAAAGCCACGAGCCAAAGCAGAAAAGCTTTCTTCGGCCGAATTAGACAAAAAATTAGAAGAGTTAGTCAAAGAGTAACTCAAAAGTCAAATGTCAAAAGTCAAAACTTCATCTCGAAACTATCAGACTTTTCAACCATGCTTAGTTTGTAAGTTTTTAGTTTCAGATTTGAGCTTTGAGTTTTGCGTTTTGAGATTTAAAAAGGAGACACGATGTTAAATCTAAACAGAGCAATGATACTTGGAAACTCGACGAGAGACGCTGAGCTTCGAACCACGCCAAACGGCCGATCGGTTGCCTCGTTTGCCGTCGCCACCAACAGACGCTGGAGTGACAAAGAAACGGGAGAAACCAGAGACGAAGTTCAATTTCACGAAATTGTCGCTTGGGGTAAACTCGGTGAAATCGCCGGACAAATTGTCAAAAAAGGGACAAAGCTCTATGTCGAAGGCCGTCTGCAAACCCGTTCGTGGGAAGGCCAAGACGGAGCCAAGCGCGAGCGAACAGAAATCATCGCCGACAATATTATAGCCCTGTCGCCCCGCCCGGAAGGCAGCTCCTACGAGCCAACAGCCTCCGCGCCGCCGGCTCAACCATCGCAAAGCGAAGCACCGGTCGATCAACCCGCTCCAAAGAGCAAAAAAACTGATGAGGAAGAAATAAATTTGGACGAAATTCCATTTTAAAAAAATTAAAAGTCAAATGTCAAAAGTCAAAACTTCAACTAAAAACCGATTAACTTTTAGACCATCCGAAAGTTTTATAGTTTTAAGTTATAATTTTGCGTTTTAAGTTTTGAGATTTGAGATTAATTGGAGAATATAATGAGAAGAAAATGTAATGCCTGCAAAAATCAAGTCATCGACTTTGACCACAAAGACCAGAATTTGGTCAAATTCTTGACCAATTGGGGCAAAATCAAAACAAACAAAGAAACCAGACTCTGCTCAAAGCACCAAAGAAGCCTGACCAAGGCGATCAAACGCGCCCGCTTCTTGGCGGTGGTACCGTATACAAACCGCTAGAGCGGAATTACAAGTTCTGAGTTATGATTTTCGAATAAGTTTTTTAATGAATTAATTTATAAATTAAACAATCGAAACTGAATCGAAACTCAAAACTAGAAAATAAAAATTATGCTCGCAATTAGCGATCTACAACTAGGCACTTTCCTCATCTACTCCGGTGCGCCGCACCAAGTTATTTATCGTGAGCATTCTAAGCTTGGCCGCGGTGGGGCGATTTTGCGCTCCAAAATCAAAAATCTCCTGACGGGGGCGATTTTGGATATTACTTTTAAGGGCAATGATAAATTTGAAGAAGCGGAAATGTCCCGCTCCAAAGCGACCTTCACCTACTCGGCCGCCGAAAAGTATAATTTTATGGACACGAAAACTTTTGAACAATTTGAGCTCGGTAAGGAGCAAATAGGCACTCAGGCGGATTTTTTGCGCGAAGGCGTGGAGGTTGATGTTTTGTCATGGGATGACAGAGCGATCAATATTAGTTTGCCGTTTAAGGTTGATTTGAAAGTCGTTGAAGCCCCTCCGGCTGTTCGCGGCAATACGGCCCAAGGTTCGGTGACTAAACCGGTAATTTTAGAGACCGGCGCCAAAATCAACGCTCCGATTTTCATAAAACAAGGCGATCTCGTCAAGGTGAATACTCAGACGGGAGAGTATGTAGAACGGGTCAAGTAGTTCATAAAGTTCTTAAAGTTTATAAAGTTCGTAAAGTGAAAAAACAAGTCATTGCGAGTACTCGAAGCAATCTCTCCTACATCCTCTTCCTCAACTCCTTCAGAAAATCACCCGGGATCATTATTTTAAATCTCAAACCGGCCCTAGATAATTTCCGTGTAAAAAAATGCTTGCGGTCGAGCGTCAAGGGGTAACCTGCTTGTCGTCTTTTAAAAACTGGTCTATTTCTGATTGCGCGTACTCGCGCAGGGGTTTTTCTTTCTCAAGCTTTACGGGCGTAAAAACAACTCCCTCGCCCAGAGCGTCAATACGAAGCAATGTTTCCTCATCGATGTTTAGACGTCGGCGCAATTCAAGAGGAATAGTCACCTGTCCGCGCGAAGTCGGTTTGACAATAGTTTTAGACATAAAACTCCTTTTCTTATTTTCTTACAATAAGTATTGCATATTAAGTAGGTTGTGTCAATAATACTAATTCAGAATTGAAAATATTGAATTTAATTCTTAATTCATAATTTTTAAATTTTTTACTATTTGTTGATGAGTCAAAGTGAAGATCTTGGGGCCCAGCCGCCGAAAGGCGGCTGGGCCCCGTAGAGGTCACCTATTCCGCTTGGTCAGCGGAGGGCGACCTTTTTCTCTAGGTCTTGGCGGCCTTCTGCAACACCTCCCAAGCGTTGCAGATGCTCTCCCCGCGATCGGCGAGTGCCTCGCCGATCAGGAAAGCGTGGAAGTCGTAGGAGCACACCGACGTTACCGGTGACTCCGCGACTCCTTCGTAAGTCTCGAAGGGTTTGCGGCTGATAGCCGCGAAGAACCCTTCGTTGTCTACCTCGGATGGCTTATCGCCATGATCCGAGACACACGGCCTGGCCACGATGAGCGCCAGGATAAGTGCTGAGGCGAGCCACTCCGGCTCAGCGAGCTCAACGGCTGCGCCGAGCGCCTGCTCCACCTTGGCGCGGAAGTTCTGCGACTCCCGCATGCCGTGGGTGAAGACCGTATCGCCGGGCAGCCAAATGAGCTGCCGCCTGGAGATGGTTTCATACACCCAGCCCCACTCGTTCTGCGGGGTAGGGAGAGCGAAGAAACGAGCTTGACCGGCCCATGAGTCATAGGGCCTGATCGCCACTTCGCCAGCGAACTCCTCCGGAGTCCGCGCTACTCTGTCGGCCCAGAACACAGAGGAGATAAAGCCGAGAAACTTCTCAAGGCTGACTCCCTGGAAGACCGGGTCGACGTAGAACTCCGCCGAGTCCCTCGGCTCAGCGGCGATATAGTCCGGGACATCCGGGTCGCCGAGAACTTGCCACAAGACGGGAGTGTCTTTGTGGTGCGTATAGCACTCCCACCCGAGCCATTCCTCACGCTCACCATCATAGAACCAGATGATGGCGTTCGGGTGTCCGACAGCAGGCACCCGCCCCTCAGTGAAGGCGACCGGGTGGTTCTCCCTGTCCCACTCCCACTGAAGGCTGAGGCCGCAACCGTGATACTCGCCGTTGCGCATCGCCCACAGGAGATCCGAGCACAGAACAACCTTCTGGCCCGGTTCTCCATAAGCCTCGGTAGTCACGCCACGTTCGCGACGGTACTCCTGAGGAATGAAGCGGAAGAAAAGCTTACTCTCCACTTCAGTCTTCTCGCGAACGCGGTCGCGTTCGGCCGTCGAGAACCGCGAATAGCTCACGGCGGTCTCGGTCAGGACGTCCCCGCGAGCCGCATCTCCGTAGACAATCATGGCAGCAACGGGAATTTCCCCGTTCCGCCGACTCTCTACAAACTGAAGCGTGCGGGTACCGTGAGGCACCCCGACACACTCCCCATCCTCGTATTCGAGGATCACATCAGCCGCCGAGAAGGGCGGCTGGGAGTGCGTGTGGCCCAGGGCAATTGCCCCGGGCGTCATCTCCCACGACCTGACAACGAACGGATCGTCGTCAGGCTTGATCTTGACCTGCACCGGGGTCAAGATGGACAACAGCCTTGTGGCTGTGTCCAAGACGTCCTGCTCGTTCCTCGGGTTCATCTCGTTCTCCTTCCCCGGCCTGCCGTTAGGTCAGGTCTTATGGGGTCCGGAAAGTCCCTCCTCGGCTTTCACTACGAGGAGTGCCGCTCGTGCTATGAGCAGCGCTTTAAATACCAATTATTTTTGATATCCAAAGCGTTACCCATCCGAGCGAATGAAACGGCGGGCCGGCCCGTAGTCACCTCTCGGTAACTCGGGCCGGCCTTAGTAAAGGGAGTCGCCATGCTATTGCAACACGAACGGCGACTCCCGAAGAACCTAGTCCTCATCCTGGTCGAAGACCTCGACCATGGAGCTGTCACCCACCGGATAGATGCCGGCAGGCGGATCCGGCTGGTACGGCACGTTCGGCCGATCCATCAGCCGACCCTCGCCGTACAGCTCCGTGAACTCCGCAAGCGAGTGCGGAACCTTCTCATAGTACTTCGAGAATGTCCACGCCTCCTTCTTGTCGGTGTCCAGAAGTAGGACCGCGCGGCGGATAAATCCGTCGCGCTGGCGCAGGAACAAAATCCCCCAGACTTCCTGCGCGCCCTCTTTCAGCCAGCGATGGCTGGCAATGATGGGCGAACTCCAGTTCACCCACTCGGGAAGCTGGTCGCTTTTCTCCCCGAAAGCCTTCAATGCCCGCTTGACATACGGGCAAAGGTCGGCTGGGTTGCGCTGGAGCACTTCATCCCAGCGCAGCCCCTTCATCCGGCAGGAGTAGCAGAGCAGCCGCGGCAGGTACGCCGCGTTCTCCGGCTTCAGCCGAATGAAACCTCCGGACAGAGGATTGTGCTTGCAGATAGTCACAGGCCACCCTCTGTCCGCAAAATCCTGTATCGACCAGCGAGAGGCTGCGCTCTCGCTACTCCCAGGATCCTTCCTGCTCCCCGAGAGGCAAAGGTCAATCAGGGGCTGAAGCTCGTCGCTGATGACGAGGTTATTCCCCAGATTGACGAGGCAGACTCCGCCCGCGATACGGGCAATCTGCCTCTCCGGGTAGTTATTCCACTCTACCCAGATCACACCCTCCTCCAAGGGCTTTGCGAAGGGACGCTCATCCCCTCCGTAGTACCTGAAGGAGCGCACTTCAACATGCTCCTTGTAGGCAACTACACGGGACGGAGACATCCCGTAGTTGCTATCGGGATCGTGACAGCGACCGTCCCGAGAGCACTCAAGACATGACGTTGCCTTGAGTCCCAACGGCTCATAGCAGTGCGCGGCGCATGGCGCCGACACCGCCCTGGCACTCTCGTCGAAGACATGATTAGTGAACCCATGTCCCGACTCACTCCAGGCGAACCTGCCGATCTGGTGTGTCGGCTGTTCGCCCGACGGCTGGACCGACGGATCATCCGCCGGTCCGCTGATCACAACGCTGAGTTCATGACACTCCGCGTTACGACAGCCCGCAACTGCATACCCGCAGTTGTGATACAACGACGAACAGCGAAATCCGCTGTCCATCACCAGCTGAGGCACCTGGTTCCCAAGCCTTGTGTAGTCGTACCCCCGGACGGCTACACTCTCATCGGACCAGTTATCCTGGCCCTTGCCGTCAATACCGCGCATGTGCGACGCCTCCTTGCCACGTTTTGCGTGGCTTGCTCCTCTAGGGAGCATAGTTATGCGAGCCGTCTGTCCTATCCGGGACAGAAAATAATTTGCTCCGCCAACCAGCGGATAATAAACTACATTTCTGTCTCGAATATAAGGATCGAGGAGCCCAGCCGCCGAAAGGCGGCTGGGCTCCGTTGAGGGTCGTCTATTCCGCCTTATCGGCGGAGGGCGACCCGAGAGAAGAACCTGCTTGGGCGAGGAGAACTAACCCCGCCACTAGCAGATTCCCCTCGGACAAACCTATGAGGTCCCCGACTAACTTCTCGGGGTCCTCGCCCGGCTTGGCGGCAAGCACCGCCACTTCGAGCGCCAGCTCCCGCTGGCGCTCGACGGAGGGGTCGGGACTCATCTAGCCCGTCTCCTCCCTAACCCGACCGCCCCATTTGGCGGCAAGATCACCTACGGTCGCATCCCCTTCGGATGCGACCTGCTCCTCGCCGACAGGGTTTGTCGACAGAGAGATGTTGTCAACCCGCACCTGCGGATTGACAACGATGATCAGCCGACTATTGGTCTGGCTAATCACCTTGCCAAGCGAGCAGACCCACGTCTGCCCCGCTAGGGGCCGCTCGTCGCTGAGCCAGCTGCAGCGCGACGGGTCGCAGACAAAGCGGGCAACGGAGAACTGATGACTGTTGCCACCTTTGTCAAACGCCGTCATCTCCGTCGCAAGCCGAGCGTCAGCGTAGAGCTTGCCCGGCCGACCCGGGTCGGCGACAAACTCGCACTTGACCCTCGACGGATGCTCGCCCTCGCAGTGTGCGAGTTCGGAGGCAATTTTGCCCTCCATGGCAAGCTGCCTCTGGGCCGCCTCGAGCTGAGGCAGATCCATCAGACGCTCGGTCTTAACTGACCCGAGCTCGGGAGCCGCCCAGTCGACGACCGTAATAACTACGGTCACCTCGACATAGCCGTACCTGAAAATCCCGTACTTCAGGTCGGCTGTGACAAGAACTCGGCCGTCGGAGGCGACGGAGCGCATGACGGGAAAATCTTTCCACGCCTGCTTCTCACCCGCCACCGGAGGACAATCACAGCTGACACCGGAGGTGGGATAAACTTCTTCGCCATCCCTATCCCTCCACCGCAGGCCGCAGAGCGGGCAAACGGGATAATCGCGCTCGAGCAGTTCATACAGCCTCTGCTCGCCCGCAATCACTTCCCGTGCCTTGGCCAGCTCAACGAGGGCCAGAGCGTAGTCCTGCTTTCTGTCCTGCAGGATGCTCTTCGCCTCTTGGAGCGCCTCGTGATACTCTCCTCTGCCGGTTGCATCCGACAACTCGGAGAGCTCACGCGTGGCCTGCTGGCGATCGGCTTCCGAGCCGCGCAGCCAGTCAGCCAACACCGGCTCGTTGGCCTCGAGCTTGTCGACCACCCGGTTGAGCCGGTCTTCGGTGAAGCTGGGCTTAATACCCTGCTCACCGTTGACCTGCGTTCGCAGGTAGTAATCACTCGGACTGGGCTTCACGTCCCCAGCAATCCAAGCGACCAGCTCGAGCAAGCCGTTGCCCGATGCTTGGGGTAGATACCCCAGCAAATCGAGTGCGGCCGAGGCGAACTTCGTGCCAAAAGTGCCTGCCTCGGCAAAGCAGTACCAGCCGTAGCCGGACCACTGCCGAAGAAGGTCGCCCCGGCAGTAGTCAGCGATATAATCCATGGTCGCGCCAAGGATTACCTCGCCCTCGGGGCCCTTAAGCAACTGGCCGCTACGCAGACGAATCGCTTCGTCCGCAATCCTCTGGCGATGGCGGGGCAAAAGAACTGCCTCAACCATCAGCTCCAGCGCCGCTTGCGGCTTGCAGGCCTCGCAGATCAGCTTGCCATAGACAAGCTCGACCTTCGCCTGCGACCGACCGCAACGCTCACAGACCTCTTCGGCCCGGCAAAGTTCGCACTTGCCGTAGCCGTCGGCCTGCTCTTCGTACCGCTGCCTAGCGCAAGCGCACAGCGCATACGGAGCCTGGATCTGACTCTGGAGCCAGCAGGGAAGCTCTTCCCAGAGAACCGCGGAATTGACCTTGTAGGTCTCTTCCTGGCTGGCGGAACGCTTCCAGTCGGTCTTATATTCGACCGACAAAGTGACTGAAAGACCGGTCCAGTCCGGTTTCTTCCAGTCCCAGCTCGAGAGAGCGCCCGCCTGTGTAACTCGGACAACTTCCCTCTCAAAGTCGGCAATCGGCTCTCGCCGCTCGCCGGCTCTCCTCCAGAGCAATTGGCCGTTTTCGACGACCTCCTGCTCCTCGTAAACGAGCCGGACCTTGGCCTCCAGAACGGAGGACTCAGCCAAGCTCTCCCCCAAAAGCGCAACAGCCTCGTATGTCTCGTGCGTCAGGCCGTCACGCTTTTGCGCCGGACGCTCTTCGAGCGTTTCCCGACGGATCTCGGCGAAAACCCAGTTCCGCCGAATGGCGACCTTGCGAACAAGGTCGCCGTCCTGCTGCTCCCAAACTTCTTCGACGAAGTCCGGGGCCGGCTTCGCGCGCCACATGGCACACCCGCGCGCGTCCTTTTTCCCTTGGATTTCCTCCAAGGCGACGCGCACCTTGCTTCCTACTTTGACTGCCTTCGGCAGTCGCGGCAGAAAGACAAGGTCCCCCTGGAATCCGCGGAGTCCGCCGAGGGACGCGATCGCGCCCTCGCCGGTCTCCGGGTTGAACTTTTGCCCCGCCTCGACGGCGAGGACTTCAATCTTCTCTTCCATCGCGCTTTTCTCCTTCATTTGCGATGGGTTCGGGTTTACCTGATCAAATCCAGGCCTCCCCGAACCGGCCCAAGAAATCTTGGTATCCGGTTCGAAAAACCTTAATTTAGGTCTAGGGCGCCCCGCATTGCGGCGGGGCGCCCGTGGTAGATCATAGCCGAGAGAACACTTGCCTCTCGGCCGATTCCGACGTGAAGTCGGAGACCGGTTCGACCGCGTCCGAAAACTTCGAGACAGTCGAACCAGAGGAGCTCCCGACATTGCAGAGCACTGAGACCACGTTGGTCTCAAGCGCCCGCTTTGCCGGAAGAAACTCCCCGAGAAACCTCTCGCTCACCGCGCATTCGCCGTCGGTGATCAAGACAACGTCGGCCTTGGACAGGCCTTCGCCCCTGATCGCCTCGAGAGCACGCAAAAGCGGAAGCTCAAAGTCAGTTCCCGAAGCGTCACGGAAGGTCTCCGCAATCTCCAGGAGCTGACTTGCCGGCATCTCCCCGCGGGGGTAATTTCGGACTACCAGTTCAGATGCCCTGGAGCCAAAATGCACCCACACGAAAGAGCGCTTCTGGAGGCGAGCGTAGTAAGCCAGAGCGAGTGTCGTTGCCTTGGCCCACTGTTGCTTCGCCCCCGCCATCGAACCGGAACCGTCCTCGAGGGCGATGACCGGCCCGTGTCCGAGCTTCTCGCGCCGACGCTCACCCTGAAGCCGAAGCTCCCCGCGAGTCCAGCGCTGAAGCGCGCTGATGCGAAGAGCCGGCTGAGTGAGAGCGACGAGCTCGCTCGAGACAGCGCGGCGAAGATCGCGGCCGGTTTCAGAGCGCGACTCGCGCGCACCCTCACCGGCGATCTTCGATCGGGCTTTGCGGGCGGCAATCTTACGAATCCGCCCGAGGATGGCCGCAAACTTTTTGAACGCCTCGTTTGCGGACATCCGGCGCATGATCTCGAGGGCTTCGGGGATACCCTCGCGGATCAGCTCGCCTTCGGCCAGCCCCCAGCATTCCAAGGTCTCGGAAATCTCCTTGACCTGCTCGCTGGCGGCGGCTGTGGCGGCTTGGCCGATACGAGCCAGTTCGCGCAGCTTGTCAGCTGCCTCTTGCGAACCGGGCTGGCCCATTAGCTCTTCGGCCGAAATCTCGACTTGGAGCTGGGCTTCTTCGGCCTGCGCGCGAAGTTCGTCGGCTTTGGCTTTCGCCTCCGCCGCTCTCTCGGCGAGCTGATTAGCCAACTCTTGCGCCTGTTCGGCGGTAAGTTGGCCTCGAGCAGTCGATGGCTTGCCCGAACCATCAGCTCCATCATCGCTGGCATCGCCTTGGCCCGAGCCAATTCCTTCGGCCTGCTCGGCGGCTTCGCCAGCCATCCGAGAAAGTGTAGCGGATTCAGCCTTTGCTTGATCCTCTTGCGCTTTCTGCTCAGAGGCTTGCTTCTGCCGCTCGGCCAGCTCTCCAAGCCTCGGTCGGTCTTCTTCGGGTACAAGTGCCAGAATGGTTTCACCCATTACGACCGTACCCATGAGCGTCCTCAGCTCCGAGAGCTGAGTCATGGCATGAAGCTCGGCGAAGTTGCTCGAGGCAACCGTTTCGCCAAGCATCCCGCGCCAATAGCGCCGATCGACTGGCGTCTCGGCTTCGTCTCTCAAGCTCGGCTCTGGATCCCAGAGCGCGTAAGAAAGATCGGCCAAAACCCCTTCGGCGCCAGGGATTACTCCCTGACCCTGCTCCTCAAGCTCGGCAAGCCGAGGAACATTTTCGCGGCTCTTCAAATAGCGCTGGGCCGCGAAAGCGTCGATCCCGCTGGCGGCGAGATCGAGTATCCTTTGCCGGCTTACCGGCTTCGGATGCGCGGGCACTTAACTGCCCGCCTGGCCAAGGACGACCTTCGTTACGCCCTCCTTGGCCTCGACAAGCTTAGCCAAAAGCTCGCCGATCGCATCAGCCATCGTCCGATCAGCTTGCGCCGCCAAACTCTTGGCCGAAGCGTGGCACTCCTCGACCTGTTGGAGTGCCTGGACTCCCTTGCCGCGATCACCGGCGAGAACGGTGGCAACCGTCCCGCCAGGCGCGAGCAAGGCATCAACCAGCTCCTGGACCTCCATGAGCGGGGTCCGGCAGTAGGGGGCGACCTTCGCCCGCACTACCGCGGCCTGCTCCGGCGTATCCCACCAGAGCCACTCGAGAACCCAGAGATCGGCCTTGGTGATCTCGTTACGCCCCGCAAGCAATGCTTCCGCTTGCAGAACATCGATCACCCGACCAAACCGCCGGTCGTCCGCCCAAGCCCAGTCGAAGTCGGACGGGGAATCTTCCACCAATTCCTGAAGAATGTCCAGGACGGTGGAGAGGATCTCGTCTGTTACCTCGACCTTGGGCCGAGCGGCGCGAAGCGCTTCGATCTCGGGGAGCGTGAGCCTGGTCGGCTCTTCCGACACCTCAAGGCGGTCGCGCGAAAGACGGCTCCTAACGAGCGCCGTCTTGCCGCCGCGATCAAGCGAGCGCACCTCGACACGAATAGTCATTCGTGACCAGATCGCCCCGAGGTTTCCCTCCTGATCGGGCAGCTCATTGGAGGCCGAGACGAACGAAAGGAGCGGTGTTTCCACCAGCTCTCCCTCGTGCCGTATGCCTCCGCCCCGAGCGAGATCGAGAAGAGTCTGGAGCACTCTCGGCTCCGCCTTCCAAAGCTCGTCGGCAAAGACGATGTGCGCCTTCGCCGCCCGTCCGAGCTTCTCGCGGACGCGGACTTGCTTCCCGCCATCCGCCAGCACCAACTCCTCAATGAAGGTGCTCTCCACCAGGAGCTGTTCGCTCGAGACGACCGTCGGCATCAACACATCGAAGAACTGCTCGCCCTCGATGTACTCGCCGACAGCCTGGACACACCCGGTCTTATCGACCCCGGGCGATCCGAGAAAGAACACTGGCGATTTGCTCACCAACGATAGGAACGTGGCATGCACCACGTCCCTGCGGCCGATGTGCCTTGTGAGCACCTCGGTCTCGATCGCCCGCGCCTTCTCGGCGAGAGCGACTACGTCAAAGCTATGATCCGGCATGTTATCCCTCCTTTGGGTTGCCGGAATTATCCCAGCCCTCGGTCGCGAGAGCTGGGTTTAATCCTCTTTCGAGGAGAAAATCGCTTAATAAATTAAGCAACTCAACTTCTCAAAAAAGAACGTCGGGAGTCCCACGCTACCAGTTAAGGCACGCGGGACTCCCTTTATCCGAGGAGCGAGTCAAGAACGTCGCCACAGTCGACGACGTCCAGAGCTGACTTCAGCTCCCCAGGCAGAAACCCAACGATATACCGCACCGAAGCGGACATAACGTCGAGCCGGATCTTCATAAATCCGCGTTCCAGACAGCGCCGGATCGCGAATTCAAGGAGCTGGCGCCCAAATCCTTTGCCTCGAAAGGCAGGGAGGACATAGGCACCAACGATGGTCGGCTTACCGGAACCGGATTCCCCGTTGGGAGCAATGGTAGCCAGGCCGACGATTTGACCGTCAACCATCACCGCCACCGCCTCATCCACGCAGGAAATACGGTCCCCGCCGAACAACGTCATCAGCTTCGCGGCAGACTCCCCGTTGAGCAGGGGCTGGAGCCACGAAGCTGCCTCGGAACAACCAATGACTTTCGCCATCAGCTTTCCCCGGGTTCACCCTCCCCGTCGAACCGGCGGATCTCGCCGGTCAGAACGGCGGAACGCGCCACTAGGGCACGACCGCCATCCTTACGAATGACGGCGAAGTAATACGACTTTGGACCGAGCTTCACTCGGATCCAAATTCCGTGGACGGGGCTGGGTTGGTCAAAGGCCACCCAGCATTCGCCCTTCCGAGGCGCAGCTATGTCGATACTGAGCGCCTCGGGAGACAGGTCCCCCTCGCTAAGGGAGATCACCCTGTCAGCAACCATCCCATCGGTTGCTGTGAGCGGGAGCCAGGCCTCGAGGTTTCCCTCGGAATCAAGCTCGAACCCATTTAGAGCAACCTGCTCCTCACGGGTCATCTTGCCCCAGGACACCAGCACCAGCTGGGCCTTTTCGGCAAGAAGGGAGGGATTCGAATGGGCAAGGTCAGCCACCCACTCAACGATCCCGCTGTCGACATTGTCAACCCTCTCGAGTCGCAACACCGACAGCATCAGCGAAGCAGCTTTCTGCTTGCCACTTCGCTTGACGCACTCAAAGGCAAGCTTGATATCCTTGCTCATGAGCGCCGCCGCAACTGCGCAAAAGTTGCTCAGTTGCTCGGTCTCTTCCCGCGACGATGACGGAAGAGGCCATTCATCACCCATGCTCTCGATCAGCCGGGCGACGTACGGCCCGGCAACAGGAGGGATGTACTCCCCGTAATACCCCTCGAGTGCCGGATGCTCTTCATGACTCATAATCCTGCGATTATGAAACCCGATCACGAAAAGCATCGCCGCGATCCCCTTCGGGGTCGCCGGCTTGCTGAATGCCCGGTTTACCCGGACACTCACGTCTTCGCCCATCTGATGAAGACGAACGAAGCCGTGGGCGTCGCCAGTTGCCGCACGCTTAGAGAGCGCAGCAACGAGCGTTTTCCTCGACCGCCCCTGCAGTACCTCTGGTGTCAGCCAGGGGCACAGATCCCACAAGGTCTTGTCTTCCAACAAGATCTTGGGGAAGAGCCGCGGGAACCGCAGAAGCAGGGTCCCCGTCAACTTGGGGTGTATCGCTGCCAGCTCGGCAACGACGTTATCCCTGTCCCGCAGACCCCAGCGGTAACGCGGGTTACTGCTGGTTATGATCGCCTCCGCCAGATCGGCGAGCGGGAGTGTTGCTTTCAGCACCCACTCTGTCCAATCCCCCGGCGACTTGGCGAGACCTACCGCCTCGTGCAATATGAAGCTCAATGCACGATCGGCCCTGATCTCGCCGTCAGCCAGTAGCTGACCCAGCGCCTCGGCCGTAACCGAGGCGCCCCAGCGAACCAACTGATCGGCCCTGATGGCAGCTTTCGCCGCCTCGACAGCCTGAGCATGGATGCTCATAGCTGTGTCTCCTGGAGAGACGCCTCTGCGTTCTCCAGAGAGGCGATATATTCAGTCGTCTTCTTGACCAAGTTGTCCTTGGCCAAGTTGGGCCTAGCCGTGAGCATCCCAGGCTCCAAGACCTCGAGAAACATTATCACGGCGACCCTCTTGATGAAGTTGGTGACTTCATCACGGCCGACGGGGAGGAACACCTCCGACCTCCTCCCTATCTCCGCCAGGTGGAAAAACTGCTCCTGCCCGGCGCAATACCGGAGCCACTCCTCAAAGAGCTTGAGTGGCTCCGTCCCATGTTCCCCTCCGAACCGACTCGCAATCGACTTCTCCTCTGCGAACCGGCTCCACCCCCGAATCTCCGCCACAAGGGAGGGAAGATGAGAGGTTATCACCCCGACGGCCTCAACGGCCCTCGGGTTCCCCGCCAACCCCGGAAGGAGGGCGAGGAATCTCTCAAGAAACTCTGCTTTGCCAAAGTTCCCCCTGGCGCCAAAGAGTTCCTCGAGTCCCCCCTTTAGGTCATCGTAGGGGGCAAGGGGCCAGCAGGCCAACTTCAGGGCCTGCAGCCAGGCGGCAACGCCCATCCAGGGCGCAAACGCCCTTTTCTCTATAATGGCAGCATCTCGGAGGTTCGGTCCGAGGACCCGGCCATCGGTCCGGAACCAGAGCTGGCGCCTCGCGCCGCTCTGCCAGACCTGCTTGCCGAGAGGACCTTCCGGCCCATCGACAAACTGCCCGTCGTCATAGACGACGAACGTCCAACCCGCCGGATCGGCGGGCCCGTGGTGCACGCAGCGCACCACATCATCCGCGCCATCCGGCGCGGACGGATCGAGACGGATGTTGAACTCCGCCTTGCATCCTGCCTCCTGGCAGGCCTTGAACTCACATGTTGCCATCATTTATCACCTCCTGGTGTGATGGCACGACTCTGCCTTGCGTTTGACCGATTGGCCGTACGCGTGGCAATGATTCGGAAAATCCGAACCGGGAATTTCTTATACTTTTTTGACGGCCGTCAAAAAAGTATAATCACGCTCCTCGGCTCGATTTTTCACAAATTAAAATGAACTACGGGAGGCGGCATTAACAAGCCCGCCTCCCATGAACAACTGGCCGGAAAGCTAGATGGCGATCATCTCGCCAATTCGCTCTCCGGCCACGAACACTGCTGGCGACTTGCCTTCGTGGGCATCGCCCCAGCAGCGGCCATCGATAAGCGGCAACGTCGTCTCGTGCAGAGACAAAATTGCCACCTGACGGCCAGCCCGCGCATAGGCGCGGGCAATAGCCGCCGTCAACCAGTGCGGGCCGCGTCCACCAAGGACGACGGCATCCCCACCAACTTTCGGCGGCCGGATTTTCGCGAGATCACCCGCCCCAAACACCCCTCCGGGAATTGTGAAATTGACCCGCGTCGGATCGCCTTCGACAATTTCCCAGTCAAGATGTTCGCTGCCACTCGCGGCAAGCTCCAAATCCGGAATCGGCACGTAGCCGAGCCGAACATCGTAGAGCTCGCTTCGGGCGGCGCAGGCGATCATTCCCGAAACCCAACCGGGGCAGGGTCCCCAGACTCGCAGAGGCTCGGGCATGGCCAGGGCGCGCTCGAGGATCTCTCTCGCGTACCAAGGTCTGATGCCGAGCCGTGCATCGCGCGTCTCTTGGGGAATCTTCAGCTCGTCAGCCAGCTGAATCGTATTCAGGCTGGCTTCGAGTTCCCCGGGCTGAACTTTTCGGCCGGTAATCTCAAGCAGCCGTTTGACAACTGCATCAATCACCGGACCATCGACGGATTCTCCTCGCTCCAAGCCAGCCTGAACGCCACGAATGACGCCTTCGGTTGACTCGAGTGAAGTCTCTCCGTCGAGAACAGAGTCCAGCAAAGCGATAAGCTCGCACCCGTGCGCCTTGCCAAACTCCTCCCAAGCCTCAAGTTCTCCCTCTTTTGCCGGGTTCGCAATCACGATGAACCCCTGACAATTTCGGAAGATCCGCTCGTTTTCGGGAGAGCGAACTCCCCCAACATCAACGAGCCCGAGCGGCATGGGCGACTGGGTAATCGAGTTGATCACCCAATCAACAAACTCGGCGGTGAATTTCCCCTTCCGCCGCAGTTCCGCAACCAGGCCAGCGTCGGTAACGCCGGCCCAGCCGCCTTCTCCGTCCGGACAGCCTTCGATCACGGCGCAACCTCCGAGTGGAAGTAAGCGCCGGCGAAGCTGTTGGACGAAAACAGACTTTCCCGAGTGGGGAGGTCCGCAAACAACTACGGCGTAGGAGATAGTTTCACCTCCTCCCGCCGCCGAGCGGCCGCCTAGTCATCTTCGGAGCTCGCTCCGTACTTCTCGCAGAGCGTATCAAGCTCTGCGAGAAACTCCCGGGCGGCCGCCGGATCATTAATCGTGACCCGCCACCCGAGCTTATTGCTCGAGTGGCGGTTGCCTGAACCGATGGCAACCGCCATCGCCAAGGCAACCAGACAGCCCGCTGATACACAGGCTACAGGGTTGCCCCCGAGGTTCTGTACCAGCAGAACCGTGATAATGAACATCAATATCACGGTAAGGTTAGCCCCGACCTTCGTCACGGGCTAGCCTCGCACCGCTACGCCGTGCGTAGCGGCGATCTCGGTGATCGCCTGGCGACACTCGTCGGGCACGTCGCCCGAGAAAGTGACCGCCGGCGCCGAGGTCCTCGCCTCGGCAGCCAGCCGAGTTCCGACCTGCCGAAAGTCTTGGCAGTCCAAGACCTCGGCGACATGGAACTCGTCGCCGTCCTTAGCCAGCCGAATACACTTTGGCCAGCTCTCGGCGAGACCGTAGATGGTCGTCGCCATCACGGCTGCCACAAGGCCGGATCCCGCCGGCAGGTGTAACAGCCGGGTACCCCTCGCGAGATCTCCCCCCAAACCAAGGAGCTTCTCGACCATCCCCGCCTGGGGAGCTGAGAAATCGACTTGCCCCATGTTGACGTCGAGGACGCGAATCGCGCTCTCCCCGACGTCAAGCTTGCCCGCCAGCTCGGTGAGCTGGACAGGCGTCAATCCCCGACCAGAGCCGTCCAGTACAAAGTACTGATACAGACTCTGAGCGACAGGAATCTCCCGCCGCCGCGGCCGGACCACGTTGTGGCGGTACTCCGCCAGGTCTAGCCAGCCGAGGATCCCGGCGTTCTCACCGAAACCCATCAGGCCGATGGTGGGCAGTCCGCCCATCATCTCCAGCGCCGGCAACATCAACGATGCCGCCGACGCCTGCCCGACGAGGACAATCCCCGCCAGCTTCCCGCAGAGCACCTGGGCGTTCCGCCCCAAGTACTCCTCGACTTGCGGCCCGAACGGGGCCGCCATATCAAGTGCGAGGATCTCCCGAAGGAGATCCTCCGTCCCGACGATCTCGTCGTCGGGTCCGACAAACCCCGCCTCCAGGGCGGGGTGCATCACGAACAGCTTCTTAGCCATTGTGACCTCCTTAGGCTCGACCAAGAATGGCTACTTGGCCGGCCGGGATGAGTACGACAGATAAGATCGCTAAACACACAAAAATCTCGCTTTATCAGCGAGCTTATCTGTCATACCAAACAGGTTAAGATTTAGGGGGAGCGGGCCGGCTTAAGCAGCCGGTGCTCCCCCGATGACGGAGTTCTCTCGGCACAGATCGTACCAAGTACGGGGGCTTCCGCCACAGCCCTTTTGCGACCGGTCTCGCAATGCGCACGCTTCGGTATTCGACCGGTCTCTTCATCCCATTCCGCAAGGGACAAATAACCGAAGCGCGAAAGCTAAAAAGCTCTGGATGATATTTGATCACACCAGAAATCTAAAGCTGTATCTACACACACTTAAAAATTGCTCGTGTAGGCTCCTTCTGTTTCACCATGAATGCGAAGGGCGGAGGCTAGGTCCGCCCCGATATGATTGCTGATTTTTTACAGAGCTTGTCTGCTCCCGGCGCGCTTTCATCCCATTTTATGGGCGCGCCTGAATCCCCTTAATTTGTATCGCGCGGCTATTCGGGGCTCCGCGCTATCCTTGTTATTGTTAAACAAGGAATGCTCGCCGGCAGGCGACGACCGCGAGAGCACCGAACAGAGTCGGTGAAAACGCGGCTACCACTGCCCAGCTCTCGTTCATCCCTTGAACGAGAAACGGGCTGTGGCCATTGGCCAAGGCGAGCGCGGAAATTCCAATTCCCACGCAGGCCAGGGCCAGACCGGCTAGCAACCAGAGGATTGATCTCAATCCTCTGAATACTCCCATGATGTACAACCCTCCTTTCCGCTCCTCGCCCTCAAGGGGTTGATGAAGCTTGGGTTCTTTCGAACAAATAATGATTTTATCAATCGCTACTTTGCTCGAAAAAAAAGAGGTAGTCCCCCCTGTCGCTACCAGATGTGTCAGGGTGCGACAGGGGGGACTGAACAGGAACGCTGGAGGGAGAGCCGTGAGAACAGATTGCTCTCGCAGGTCTCCAGCGCTCCGCAGGCGGTTGGCGGGAAGGTGTCTCAGGTGTAACGGCATAGACACCCTCCCCC
>Ga0172381_10002237_pt1 | contig 21662 bp, 23 predicted proteins | sample Leawel6488metaG_FD_119754 | JGI IMG/M metagenome (GOLD analysis project Ga0172381, IMG submission 119754) | Leachate microbial communities from a municipal landfill in Southern Ontario, Canada - Leachate well 64-88 metaG | ecosystem: Engineered > Solid waste > Landfill > Unclassified | place...
AATATATCGAACACAATCCGAAGATAATTAACATTTTGTATCATTCATTGAACGATATTAGTAAAAATACTTTCACCAAAATACATAATATGTTTCTTGAGGTGAATGATAATATCATATTATACGAACCAAGAACATATCAAACTAAAATTATAAATCGAGCGAAAGATTATTTTTCAAAGAATGATAAAGGTCGATTATATATGCCGTGTGGAACGGGCAAAACATTGGTTTGCTATTGGATATCGCAAGTTTTAGGAGAACACGATCGTATGTGCATTGTTGTCCCATCATTATACCTTTTGTCCCAAACATACAAAACATGGTGCGAAATGAAAACTGACAATTACTTATTGGTTGGATCAGACGCCGAAGTTAAAACGTGCATAGATACGGGACTACTTTTAACAACATCATGCAATGAGATCGAAAATTATTTGAAAGAACATTCTGAAGTAGTAATTATCACAACTTATCAATCATCTGACGTTTTATCAAAAGTATGTATGAAATTGGATTTCGAGTTAGACTTGATCATTTATGATGAAGCGCATAAAACATGTGGAGAAAGTTCAAGATTATTTTCATATCTTTTGAATGATAAAAATATTAAAACGAAGAAAAGACTATTTACAACGGCTACTGAAAAAATTTATAAACATAGAAATGGTGTTGTAAGTAGTGACGAAGAAGATGAAGTTGTGTCAATGGATAACGAAACGATTTACGGAAAAGTCATTTATAATTATTCTTTTAAGAAAGCGATTGAAAATGGACAATTATGCGATTACAAAGTTATAGCACCTTTAATAAATGATTTGGGATTTGAAAAAGTTTTGGAGAAGAATAAATTAGTGATCGATCGAGGAACTGAAGATGAATTCGAATCGAGATATTACATGACAGCGTATTTGTTGTGTCAAAATATCGTCGAAAGAAATTTAACACATATACTGACTTTTAATAATACGAATGCAAATGCTAAAAAGATGTTTGATATTTTAGAAAATATGTTAAAACAACTCAAGATGAAATGCAATTGTTATTATTTAACTGGAGAATCGTCAATGAAGAAAAGAATGAAAGTTGTAGACAGTTTTGTGAGTGATGAATGCGCAATTATATCAAGTGCGAGAATATTTCAAGAAGGTGTTGACATTCCAATAGTTGATTGTGTATGTTTTTGTGATAACAAGATGTCAACAATCGATATTATACAATCAATTGGGAGAGTATTAAGAAAGCATGAAAGTAAAAAATATGGATATATTATTGTTCCTACAATCGTATCATTGGATGAGGAGAATTTATTTGATATGGATAAATCAGATTTTGGGAATATTAAAAGTATTCTTAAATCACTCGGGACTGTTGACGACAGAGTTATTGATGAATTTACAAAGGCAAACGAGAATCATACAAATTCGAATCGAAAATTCCGGACAAGTTTTAAAAACGTAGTAACAGTCGGAAAAATGGAAATCGATTTGAGTGACATGTTTAATAAAGTGACATCAATCGTTTGTGATCGATGGGGAAATGTATGTTGGGAATTGAAATTAGAACAAGTTAAAAATTACATTAATGTAAATAAAAAATGTCCATCAACTGAAGATAAAAACAAGAATATTAAAACGCTCGGACGATGGATTGGAACACAACGGCTGAAATATTCAAGGAAAATGGAAATCATGAAAAACAAAGAAATTAGAAGGCAATGGGAAGAATTTATGAGAGATTATGGTGAATATATTAGAACAACTGAAGAAAAATGGAATGATACATTGAAACAAGTAAAAAGTTATATTGATGAATATGGAAAAGTCCCATTACAAAGTGATAAAAACAAGGTTATTAAAACGTTGGGAAAGTGGTTACAACATCAACGAGAAAATTTTCCAAAAAAAACATATATTATGCAAAACAATGAAATTAGAACTACATGGGAAGAATTTATTAAAGAATATAGTAAATATTTCAAAACGAATGAAGAAAAATGGAACGATATATTGAAACGAGTGAAAAAGTATATTGATGAAAATGGGAAATGTCCATCGCAATGTGATAAAAACATGAATATTAAAATGTTGGGATGTTGGATCGTTGCGCAACGAATTAATTATTCAAAGAAAGTGCATATTATGCGAAACGAAGAAATTAGAAGTATATGGGAAGAATTTATTAGATATTATGGTGAATGTATCAAAACGAATGAAGAAAATTGGAATGATAAATTGAAACAAGTAAAAGAGTATATCGATGAAAATAAAGAAAACCCATCAACGACTAATAAAAACAAGAATATTAAAATGGTGGGACAATGGTTACAACATCAATTAAAGAATTATCCAAAGAAAGTTCAAATCATGCAAAACAAAGGGATTAGAATAATATGGGAAGAGTTTATGAGAGATTATGGTGAATATATCAAAACGAATGAAGAAAAATGGAATGATAAATTGAAACAAGTCGTAGAGTATATTGATGAAAATAAAGAAAAACCGTCACACCACGATAAAACAATTAATATTAAAACATTGGGAATTTGGTTACGGCGCCAACGAAATAATTACTCAAAGAAAGTTAAAATAATGCAAAACAAAGAAATTAGAACAATATGGGAAGAATTTATTAGAGATTATAGTCAATATTTCAAAGTGATAAAAAATTGAAAAACCGAACTCTCTGAGATACTCAGACATTTCAAAATAAGTATTAAAACAAACATGTCGTTTGCAATCATCGTCAATGGGGTTTCAACACCAATCTCGAAGGATTTTGTAGAATATTCAAAAACAATGAAAGAGTATTTTGAATCGTTTCCCGATACAACGTCCTTTGAAGTACCAGTCGATACTCAACTGCATCCGATCGCGATTCCTATGTCTTCTGAGTTTGTCGATATTCATGCGAAACTGACGGAAGAAGATGAAAAAGCGATTCTCGAGGATATTTTTAAGAAGTACCCTGATTGCAAGTACCCAGCACCAGTGAGACCAAATGACTTTTACATCGCAGATCTGTTCATGTTCTATATTCGGAATCCAAATCTTCACGGATCGGAATTTCCCTACGAATCGGATATTTCTCTGCTCACGAAATATGTCGCACCACTCGCACTCAGTGAAATCGCTTCGGTGATTCATTCAGTCCAGTTCTTTAACATTCCACCACTTGAAGCGCTTTTGTACAAGTATTGTGCGAAACTGATTAACGATGCGCAAGATCCAGTTCAAACGTTCGCGCAACTGTCTCACATGACTCCAAAAGGACAACAACCGAAAGTTGAAGAACCGAAAGTCGAGGAACCAAAAGTCGAGGAACCGAAAGTCGAGGAACATGACACAGAAGAAATGGAAGATGAAGACGAAGACGAAGATGACACAGAAGGAGAAGATGAAGTTGATGTTGACGTTGATTGATAAGAATCAATCCGAGTTGTAAAATAAATTTTTATATTTAATAAAAAAATTGAAATAATTAATTCATTTTGAGTTTCACATAAATTGGTATATAAAAAAGAACACTGTTACGATGGATACTTTTACGATGTGTCAGATTTTGGAAAGGTGTCAAAATCGCAAACAAGTCGATGTTGTTGATGAATTTGAAATTTTCAACGATGGGAAAAACATGACAATTCGTTTGGAAATTTGGACTATGTGAAATTTTTGCACGATAATGGTTTTAAATTGAGAGAACACACGAGTTTTCTCTCTGTTGGTCATTTGGATTGTTTGAAATACTTACATAGTATTGGTGTTGAAATGTCATCATACGTAAGTGATCGTATTGCGGAAAAAGGTGACATAGAATGTTTAAAATATGCGATCGAAGTTGGATGTCCATTCAGTTCGATACAGCATCATTATACAATTACAAATACGATTGTGTAAGTTACCTTGAAATTTTTGATTCGACACACAAATTTGAAAAAGTGTGATGTTTTTTTATTTTTAACAATAAAAATTGAAATATGAAATATTAAATTGTAACAAGAAATAAAAATGTATAATAAAAATAATATGAAGAATAGGAACAAAAAGAGAAATAAGTCAAATTTGCCACAGATTAGTGTCGAAAAAGAAATGCCATCATTTACAGAACTCACTGAACATATCAATGATGAAACGTTAAAAATAGTTTTGAGACAGAATGAAAAAATAATCGCTGAAGAAACATATATCATTAAAGGAAAATACGATCATGAGAAAAGGCAATTGGAAACTCAAATTGATACGTTGACAAAACAAATAGACGAAAATATTAAGTTGAGGAAAGAACTCGAATCGATTTTAGTAGAGAGAAGTGACGAAATAAAAAAATCGATAGACGATAATAATAAATTGACGCACAAAGTGGAAGAGTTAAATACTACAATAGAAATGTTGAGAAATGGAATGTTATTACTGACAAAGGAAAATATTGATTCAAAAGATAATAATAAGAAATTAGAACGGCAAATCGAAATATTGATAAAAGAAAATGTGGAATTAAAAAATAATAATAAAAATTTAGAACGACAAATTGAAACATTGAGGAAAGAAAATATTGAATTAAAAAATAATAATAAAAAGTTAACTCGAGACATTGAAGATATGAAGCATAGAAATATGATTGATGATGTGTACAAGAAATTTTCCGATAACGCACATAATGTAATAGCAAATTTGCGTTGTGATATGTGTGTTGTAGGAACTGACATATATGAAATGAGTAAAGATAATTCAGTATATTGTTTATCAAGTCATTTGAAAGAGATACATTGTGGTAATCATAGAACGCGAGTGATTATTAAAAATGTGGAACACTGGAAGAAAATATATGAAATTGTAAAACAATTATTGGAACGAGAATATAAAACGACGATTGATATATTTTTCGAACTAACAGAGTTAGTCAACGATAGAAATGGGATGTCGCATAATCATGAAAGTATAACGAAGGAAGAACTATCGTTGATAACAGAACATTGTGACGAATTATTGAAGTTGATAAATTCCCCATAATTTTAATTTTTTTATTACTAACAAATTTATGAACAATTTTTTAGCGATATAAAATATATAATGACACATAAATTGTGCGATGAGTGTAAAAAGAATTTGCATAATTATTACGTTGACGAATTGATCAACAAATATTCGATATTTCACAACAAGATTTATGAAGTCATATTTAACTCGAATAAGAATGCAATAGAAATACCGATAGATGGAAGAGAATATGTTTTAAGGATGGTCGGTATATATGATGGAATAAGTGTTGACAAAATTATCGATTGCTTAGCGAAAACTTTATACAAAACGAGTGCCACATTACCAATATCAGATTCTATACGATTATATCAATTGGTATTAAATTTGATTCCAAAATATAATTATATTGAGAACAAACAATTGACTGATGATAATGTCGAACATGTGATGACACAAACAGCGAAAGATTGTAAAAATAAAACATACGAAAAAGTTCATGAATGTCCACACGTTTATGATCCATTTAACATATTGTACATGAATAAGTATGTGAATTGTATGAGAGGTATACATGCATATGGCATGTGTTCGACGATGTGTGAAACGTTCGAATTATCGCCATCAAAATGTGGATCGGCAACTGATACATTATGCGCAAGAAGTTTATGTGTTCCAAAAGGAGTGAGCGAGCAACCCATAATGAGAGTACATATCGCGAAGAATGAATATTTTTTCGAACCAATATCGGCAGTGGGAAAATTCCTAATAGGTTCAAAACTAATTTATACAAATATTGTACATGATAACAATGTGCAAATCGATACAGCACATAATTGGGTAAATGTTCAATTGAATAATGACGACAAAGAGAAAATAGATGATTACTATAATAAACTGAAAGTGACTGGAATAGATTACTCATTTTTTGAACACAATCATATCAATAAATTATTTATTCCGCATGATAAATCGCAATGTGCAATGCCTAAACGACAGGAAATTATGAAAAGTATATTATCACAAATTTTAGACGTGATATTCCTACATTCGCGAAGTTTACGCGATAAAGGTGAATATTGTATTACACAATTGAATAAATTGTTAGATATCGTTGGAATAGAACATAATGAAATAGTAGCAAGTGTCGGGATCGTAAATTACGTAACAAAATATATCAACACACTTTACAAACAAACTGATAAATTTATTCAAATTGGAATAATCAAAGTACTTTCAAATATCGATAAATCACAAGATTGGAAACAGAAACAACAACTGCAATTTCAGATTCCGCAACAATATCAACAGCAATTTCCACAGTATCCGCAACAATATCCGCAACAATATCCGCAACAATATCCGCAACAATATCCGCAACAATATCCGCAACAATATCAACAACAGTATCCACAACAATATCCGCAACAATATCCGCAACAATATCCGCAACAATATCCGCAACAATATCCGCAACAATATCCGCAACAATATTCACAACAATTTCAAGAACCTACACAACAAATAGAGTCGCCACATCGATTACGTATTGAGAGACAGAAGCAATACGGAGGAAATTCGGATGAAAACGCTTACCACAAATATATGAAGTATAAAACGAAATATTTGAAAGCAAAAGGGAAAAAATGAAAAAACAAATGTTAGAGAATAATAGCATTATGTAAATTGTAAAACGAATGTATTACGCACTAATAAGTACATATGATATCGGTGGTTTATATGAAAGAGCATTGATATCAGTGGGACGGAAAACAGAAGTATATTCAGACGCTAAAACGAGAATCAAAACGGATTCAGAAACACATGTAAATATTGGATTTGAGACTGATAAGACATTCAGACAATTGATCGAAGAATTGGAAACGAAACGTTACACAAAATTGAATGACACTGTAATTATCAAGATTATTAATATTCCTAAAAAGAAATATATGGTATTGGATTGTTATCCAAATGCGAATGAAGAAGCGTATATGTACAGATGTTTTAAAAATGCGGAGAGACGAGCGATCGAAATATGCGAGGAAGGAATTAATGAGAGGAACACAAATGGAATAAATGGAAGTGTTAAAATATACAAAATTGGACAATCGATGCGACAAATTGAGCCACTGGAGAGACATTACAAGGATTTTTTTTAACTCAGTGAGAAATATTTATACACAAATATTTCATATTTTTTTGAAAGTCGAAAGTGGGAGTGCTTCGTCGGAATCGGTTTGAAAAATGATTTTAATGTTATAATTTTTTTCGGCGCAAATTCTTTGAATTGTTGCGAAATTACGAGATGAACATGAATATTTATTGCAAACGATTCCAATCGCGAATTTATTTATAGGAATTTTCTTCCTAAATACAATTTCATGTATCGCATATAAAGGACGTTTGAGCCGAATACGTGTGCCATCAGAATCGTGACTATAAACATATGTTGGAGCAGATTTTAATTTTTTATGAATCGTTGAAAATTTCTTTTTTTTCGTCGCAGTGGAATCGGAATTGCTAACCAATGTTTCATAACCTTGCCATCCATCCCTTATTCCGATATTGTAACTATTGATTATAGAAGGATCGATAATGAATGTCGGACCCCAATAGAATTGATTGGATGGTATATCGTCGAAATAAATATTTGTATATATTTCTTTCAATGGTTCAGAACCTGATAACACACGAAAATGTTTTGGTAATAATGCACCTTGAATTATATATCCAGATTTTAACGCGCGAATCATATTTTTAGAGAAGAACGAATTATGAGCGAAATAAAATGTGTCATACCAAGTTTTAGACATATATATTAGATGGTGAAAAACATTTGACATCATTCGAAAATTTATATGTATTGATGAATATAATTTTGCGTAATTAAAATTGAAAATGCGAACTCTTAAATATTTAATGCTAAAGTAATGAATAAGTCAAAATGGATACATATACGATCCAACAAATATTAGAGAGATGTGAAATAAAAATATGTACTGATATAACGAAAACAGTAGAAGGAATAGAAAAGACCATAAGGATGATAATATGTAAGGAAATTGGATGGAATAAATGTACATGTGAAAAATTATCGAAAGAAGGGAAAGTAGATTTATTAAGATATGCACACGAGAACGGATGTCCATGGAATAAAGATACATGTTCAGAAGCGTCCATATATGGACATTTAGAATGTTTGAAATATGCGCATGAGAATGGATGTCCATGGGATCGATGGACATGTACAAACACATCAAGATGTGGACATTTAGAATGTTTAAAATATGCACATGAGAATGGATGTCAATGGGATGAGAATACATGTCATGGTGCATCGATTTATGGACAATTAGAATGTTTAAGATATGCACACGAGAATGGATGCAAATGGGATGAATGGACATGTTTTTTTGCATCGTCAAAAGGACATTTAGAATGTTTAAAATATGCACATGAAAATGGATGTCCATGGAATGAAATGACATGTTATCTTGCAGCATGTAATGGACAATTAGAATGTTTAAAATATGCACATGAAAATGGATGTCCAATAAATGTCATTGAATGTCTGAACTGTGCGAATGGAGAATGTAAAGAATATTTAGAGAGTTTAGTGTAAAAAATTGAAAACGAGAAATCATAAATATACATTATTGAAGTTATGGATAATTCAAAATGGATACATATACAACCCAACAAATATTAGAGAGATGTGTAAAAGGAAAGTATTTGAGAATAAAAGAGAATTTCGGAGAGGTAAAAAGGATGGGAAAGACGATAAGAATGGAAATAATAGAAGAATACGGATGGAACAAGATGACATGTTATTTTGCATCGAAAGGTGGACATTTAGAATGTTTAAAGTACGGTTTTAAAGTCGCAAGCGACTTTAAAAACCGCGCAACTTCGTGAGCGCTTTAGCGCTCATGAAGTTGTACGCACATGAGAATGGATGCCCATGGGATGAGCGTACATGTTCCTTTGCATCATATGGTGGACATTTAGAATGTTTGAGATATGCACATGAGAATAAATGTCCTTGGAATAAATTTACATTAATCGCAGCATCAAAAAATGAACATTCGAATTGTTGGAATTACGCGAGTGAGAATGGATGTTCGTCCTAATAGGAATGTTCGAAAATCGTAACGAGAAAATTTAATTCACACATATAAAAAAATATAAAAATATTTCACAATTTTTATTTAATATTAACAAGTGGTTGGTAATGTCCATATCCGTATGTACTGAGTGTTGTAACATTGAAACGTTCTCTAACATCAGTTCGCAAATTAGGAACATGGTCATCGCGAATGAGACCTTTAACGTCATCAAAATTGCACCAATTTTCATGACATTGTGGATCATCGCAAAGTGTGAAACGTGTCAAACGATCGACACATAGAGCACGGAGAACAGAGATTCGAGCGAGTCCGTCAATTGCGTTTTGATCCATGTGAAAAGTATGGTCACCTTTCCAATCCCAATTTTCGATAACGAATGTTCGAATGTTGGACGCGATGTTTTTCATGTGATCATGATTGAAAACGATCGCACTTGGATCATCGAAGAGAACATCGACAATTTCTGGTGGACAAAATGGCGCAAGAATTTGAAGAAGAATGTTATGTGGTGCAATGTAGAACAACGAAATGACAACAGAATAGATCAGACAATTTCCATCTTTCGGAATGGAGAACGTATGACTAAATTCACGTATATCGACGATTTTCTGAAGACGTTCGCGAGCGACAATGAAATCTTTACTTTCCATCATGGGATGTTCGATCAGGAAAGACTCGATACGAGAAAGATCGAAAGATTGCATAAGTATGTTGTTTGTCAAAAGAGTGTTTGGGTAGTTCGATGTATCTAAAAGATAAATAAAATATATTGAAAAAGTCAAAATGAAGGATTTTTCAATTTTTTGTATACTTTATATACAAAAGAACAAAGTTGTGTTGTTTTTCATTCATCATCGCCATCAACGTCAACGTCATCATGTTCATCAAGATGTTCATTTTCAGCGTCATCCCAACCATGAGCATGTTCGTATTCAGCATGAGAAATGGCGAACGAACATGTTGGATCATCACAACCGTAATTGGTGCAAAACCATCCACGTCGGATCAGTTTCTTTGATCGTTTGTATAAAAGATCTGAACACGACCCGAACAAGTCACCAAAACGCGAACGATGGTGCCGAGGAGTTTCGACTTCGTAAATGAATTCGCCATCTGTATGATCGATTGTTGTGTTCAAAATGGAAAACACATGATTTTTGATGTGATCACCGATGGTGCGACCGAGTGATCCGAGTTTGTCTCGATAATGTGCTTCACTTGTTGCATCATCGTAGAAAAGAGCATTGACATCACAATCGTAAATGTTGTCACAATGTCCGAGATCGATAAAGATTGGCATTGCTGGTGCGAGATCACAACAGATTGCAAACCGTTCAACAATTCCATTCGAATGACCACCATCATCATGAGGAATTTCGGAAATTGTCGAAAGGTGTCCGACATCACCGTAAACAGATTCGAAAGTGCATTCATCACCACGATTTTCGAGGACAGTTTGGAACAATTCTGAAATGAAAGCATGCTTTTCATCCCATGTTGTTCCAGATTGGAATTTGCAATCGATGTCGGAAAAGGGAATATGTTCAATTGTATCGCGAACGTAACCACCTTGAACAATGCATTCATGCTGAGTAAAGTAGGTTCGCACCCATTGACCCATCACAATGCGCATTTCGAGGAAACGATCGATGTTGACTGGAACTGTAATTTCATTGTAGTGTCTCAGATGATCAATGACACTTGTCAATTCGCTGATTGTATCATAAGTGCAACGAGGAAATGGAGTAGCCATGTTCGCAAATTGGCTCAAACTTTCTTACGAATGTTTTAATTAAAAATGAATACATGGGTTATTCAATGGATTACTATTTTCAATTTTTTTATAAAAAATTGAAATATATCAATGATTGTCATACGCATCCTTAAATTGGTGGACATTTATAGAAAATGGACACTTTTCCAATGCAAGACGCATTTACAATGCGACAAGTTTTGGAGATGTTCGGCAATGTGGATGCACTGGACGATTCAGATGATCCGAAAAATAAAATGATGATGAATAGAATGATCGCATATAAGAAACGCGAAGCGAATACATGTGCTTATGCGGCGCTTCGTGGAGACATTGAACGTTTGAGAAACGTGCATGAAAACGGATATTATTGGAATGAATATACGTGTGAGGAAGCTGCATCCACAGGAAGTTTAGAATGTTTGAAATATGCACACGAGAATGGATGCCCGTGGAATCGAATGACATGTTCTTATGCATCAAGAAATGGACATTTAGAATGTTTAAAATACGCACATGAAAACGGATGCCCATGGGATGAGGAAACATGTTCAAACGCATCAAGAAATGGGCATTTAAAATGTTTAAAATACGCGCACGAGAACGGATGTCCATGGGATGAGGATACATGCGCATTCGCATCAAAATATGGACAATTAGAATGTTTGAAATACGCATTCGAAAATGGATGTCCTTGGGATTACGTATTATAAATGACGATAAATTTGTATATTAAAAAATGAAAAAGTAAATCTTAAATACACATCGACAAAGTTTATGGTAAAGTAAAATGGATGTGTTCACTATGCAACAGATAATTGAGAGGTGTGGAATTAAAGGGTATTATAATGAATTTGAAATATTCGATAACGGGAAGAATAAAACGATTAGAATGGAAATATATGATAGATTTGGATGGAATGAGTACACATGTTTAGAAGCATCAGGAAGTGGACATTTAGAATGTTCAAAATATGCACGCAAGACTGTATGTCATTGGGATGCAAATGCAAAGACATATTCTTATACATCGTGTAGCGGAAATTTAGAATGTTTAAAATATGCACATAAGACATTATGCCCTTGGGATGAAGATAAATGTACATGTACTAACGCGTCGGCGCAGGGACAATTAGAATGTTTGAGATATGCACATGAGAATGGGTGTCATTGGGATAAATATACATGTGCTGAAGCAGCAGAACATGGACATTTAGAATGTTTGAAATATGCACACGAGAATGGATGTCCGTGGAATGAGACGACATGTTATTGGGCATCGTCAGAAGGACATTTAGAATGTTTGAAATATGCGCACGAGAATGGATGTCCGTGGGATTGGTTAACATACGAATGTACATCAAGAATGGGACAATTGGAATGTTTAAAATATTTGCACGAGAATGGATGTCCACAATAGTGTAAAAGATAATTAAATTTTGAGGATTTTGTATAAAAGCGAAAGACATGAATATTTTATAATCATCTTTGAGTATTTCATGAGTCAATATTTTTAATGAAAAATTGAAATATGAAAATATTAGAGGGTAATATAGTAATGAATAATGTGGTGATAAAGTAGATGAATCAATACACAATCCAACAGGTATTGGAGAGAGTTGAAATAAGGGTATGTATAGATATAGTAAACGGAGTTGAAGGGATCGAGGAGACAAAAAGGATGAAGACATATGGAGAAATAATGGATGATGCAAAGAGAGTCCGAAATGAAATTGGAGATATAGTGGGATGTGAAATGACAGGATTGATGACGATGTATGAATGTGCTACTGGTGAATATGCTAATATATTTCGCAAAAGGCGTGAATGGCATTCAACTTACTCAATGGAAGTACGAGGTGAGTATACATTAGGATATAATGTATTACTGGAATGCGATATAGAAACGAATATAGTAGTGAAGAATAAAAGTGGAGGTGACATAAAAGTAAAGATGGTGTACGGGAACGGAGATGGATTTGCGAAATTTACAAAAGGGTATGACGGATACGCATCGGACAAGTTTAATGATGAAACTTTTATTAACGTATTGGGCATGTATGTATTGGGCATGGGATATGCTGTACGTTTGTACTTGCAGATAACTGGCAATTACAATTTTTTTGATGATATAAGTGTTACATCGGACAAGTGCTATGTTCAGAATAGTATTAGGCGGAAAATGGCACAGAAACCTTGCATGAGTAACGATGATGTAATAATCACATCGAAAAATATTATGGCGCTGAAATATGAGTAAATTTTTATGTATCATATAAAAATTGAGCAAATTTGTATATTAAAAAATTGAAATACTGGAATGATTGTCAAATATATTATGAAATTGTGTAAATATAGGGGAATCGATAATGTATACAATCGAAACACACAATAAGATTGTTGAGCAATTTGGTGGTGATGGTGATCCGTGGGGAGGAAGTTCTTGGGGTGATACTGGTAATTGGTTTGGTGTTGGTGATGATGATAGTTGGTAATGAATGTGAAAAGATGATAAATTTGTATATTTTCGCATTTTTTTTCATATCTTATTATTTTATGAGTTCCATCAATTTGTCTTCATATTCTTGAATGGTTTTAACTTTGACGAATATTACGGTCGAGTTTAAAACTTGCGGGATATTGGTCGTTTCTGTATTCTTACTCATGACGTCTTTCCATAATTGTCCTGAATACATTAAGAATAATAATAAATTTAATACATAAAGTTTTTCATTCCCGTGGGCGATATATGTTTCAAGATATGCATTAAAATATTTAACTATCTTTTCACTTTTACCGATAGGATTGAATTGATTTACTGAACCGTTAATTTCTTTTGACATTACTTGCGAAAACATGTATCCATTTGACGATATTTCGGTATCGAGAACGATTCTCAAAATCGATAATAATGTAATATACAAACAATGATAATCATACAACGATGATCTTTGTGAGAAAAATGGCGAACCCACGTAATACAGTGGAGAACCAATTCCAAATGATATAGCGGAATTTGTGGATGGTTTTAATTTCATTGTAACACCGAAATCGATAAGTTTGAAAATATTATCTTTAACAACAACATTGTCCAGTTTAACATCATTATGAAGATATCCCAATTTATGTATATAATTCAAACCCGTGACGATATTTTTTGTATATATTATTGAATCTTTGACGATAGTTGTTCCAGAAATATTTTTGAAATATTTAGTAGCATTCGTATCACCTTTTTCCATAAGAATAAATATTAAATCTTTCGATAATAATTCAGTTCCAATGGTTTGTGGTAATTTATCATTGATAGCATTTTTATTATTGGCGTCATAATCCAAATTTGTATAAAAATTATTGATCGATATATTCTTCACTAAATTTTTGTCAATAACCATTAATTTATTCCCGATAAAAATGTCCGATGTGAAATAACAATAAAAATTCGTAATATTATTTGGAGGATTATTTTTGATACATAAATCGTACATTATTCCGACTTCCTTTGCTACATTGATTTTACTCGAGTCTGAATTTGTGCGAATAATTTTGATTATCAATTTATCAGTTTGTAATGTGATTCCGAACTGTCCCGTTCCCATAACATTGATATTGTCTATTTCTTGTTGAGGAATTTTTTCTTTGTTTATTTTGAGTGCGGGTAAAACATATTTAACAAAATTATCGATAGCCATTTTTTGATGACAATCGAATGCATTTGAAGGTGAATCGATGAGTTCAAATTTCTTTCCATCATCTGAATGTTTGAGTAATTTGTAAACGGAATCATTGAATTTTGTTGATTGCAAATAATATAATTCACCACCATTCATTTGTGATTTGAGTTCAAAATATTTCTTTTTGTATTTTAAGTATTTTCCCTTATACATTTCCGAGTTGTTCATGATTATAAATTATAGTCATAAATTAATTCCAATATGTGATTATACGAAAATGGAACAAATTTGAATGTGAATGAAAAATTGAAAATAGAATTCATAAATATTTAATGATAAATTTATGAGTAAGTTAAAATGGACACATACACGATTCAACAGATATTGGAGAGATGTGGAAGAGAAAAGCATTTGAAAATGAAAGATCAATTTGAGGGAATAGATAAAACGCTAAGGATGATAATAATGGAAGATTTTGGATGGGATAATAAGACATGTCAAAAAATATCCGAGAAAGGAGAAGTAGATTTATTGAAGTATGCACATGAAAATGGATGTCATTGGGATCACCTCACATGTTTTTGTGCATCAGCCACTGGACATTTAGAATGTTTAAAATATGCACATGAGAATGGATGTAACTGGAATAAATATACATGTTCTGAAGCATCAAGTAAAGGACATTTAGAATTATTAAAATATGCACATGAAAATGGATGTAACTGGAGTAAATATGCGTGTTCAGAAGCATCAAGTAAAGGACATTTAGAGTGTTTAAAATATGCACACGAGAACGGATGTCCGATAGATATGAAGGCATGTTTGATAATAGCGAAAGGAGAATGTAAAGAATATTTAGAAAGTTTGTATAATGAAAAATTGAAAATGTGAAGTCATAAATATACCATGTCAAAGTTATGAATAAGTTAAAATGGATACATATACAATTCAACAGATCTTGGATAGATGTTTAAGAGATAGACATTTAGATGTTATTTCGCAATTCGAGGAAATATATAAAACGATAAGAATGCGAATAATAGAAGACTTTGGATGGGATGATGAAACGTGTGCGAAAATATCAAGAAAAGGAGAAGTGGATTTATTGAGATACGCACATGAGAATGGATGCCATTGGGATCGCTTTACATGTGTGGAAGCGTCAGGTCGTGGACATTTGGAATGTTTAAAATACTTGCACGAGAATGGATGTTCATGGGATAGAGATACACGTGCGAAATCATCGTGGATGGGACATTTAGAATGTTTAAAATATGCGCATGAAAATGGATGTCAAATTTGTGCATAATGCACAAATTTGAGTAGCTTACCAAATGAATGTCGCTAAGCGACATTCATTTGTCCATGGGACAAGTGGACATGTCAGTTCGCATCGTTTTATGGACATTTGGAATGTTTAAAATATGCTCATGAGAAGGGATGTCATTGGGATGAAAGTACATGTTATGGGACATCATTTAACAGACATTTAGAATGTGTGAAGTATTTACTTGAAAATGGATGTCCAATCGATATGGATAAATGTTTGAGAAATGCGGGACGTGAGTGTTCGACATATTTGAAAAATGTGAAAGATGAGATTGATCATACTGTGAGTTTTCTTGACGGTCATGAAAAATAGATATATTTTAATACATCTATTAAACTTTTTCATTTTTTTTTCTTTATTTCATCTTTTATAACTTTTTTGTACTTTCTTAATCCGTTTATTTTTGCTACATATATATTCATTATTGACATTACATCTTTCGTCATTTCTTCTTCTGGTGTTTCTTCTTCTTTTTTATTTAAAACAAGTATACTTCCATTTGAATATCTTTTAATTATATTCTCCAACATTTCGTATCCTATTCTTGCCAATCGATCCTTATACCCAATGACGAGTACTTCCAATTCACCTTTTATCGCAAGATCTATTACCTTTTGTAATCCCTTTCTTTCGAAATTTAATCCACTTCCTATATCCTTTATGATCTCATATGATGGAAACGCTTCTATCATTTGTTGAACTTGTCTTTCTAAATCATTCTTTTGTTTTGCACTCGAAACTCTACAGTAGCATATTCTTTTTGTATTCGTTTTCGTTTTCAAATTATGATCTTTCAAATATTTATCCAAATTGTACATTTTTCTTCTTTCATTTATTTTAACAAACTCTATATCTCCCCTTTTTGACATTTGATTTAACGTTTGATAATGTATTTTTAACACTTCCAATACTCTTTTTCTCGGTTCTAATAATTTTATATCCATTTTATTATTTTCTATTATAATATATATAAAGATATAGTTTTATATATACTAAGCATGAGTGATATGAATTGTCCATATTTAAACAAAAATATGACGAATTTAATGAACAAATTATACATGCCTAAAAATAATATTAAATTTCATAAAAATAAAAAGTACACTTACATTGCAACATCTGAATTTCCAGATGATTGCTATAAACTTTCGTACAAACATATGAATATCAAAAGTGTAAGCGTTTTAGACTTGACTAAACAGCGCGATGCAAAAATTAAAAGCACTCAAGAAAATAATAACATTACGACAAAAAAGAAAGAAATAAAAATAAAAGGGATAATCACAAAGTACAAAAAGAAAATTGATAATATTGGAAATGTTTTAAGATCGTATAAAATTAAAATAGAACTTGAACCATTTCAGAAAAAGAAAATATTTGAATGGTTCAAAGTGTGTGATTATGTGTATAATAAGTGTGTTCTCTTATTTAATAAGAATGCTGATGAATTTCTTAAAATGTCTAAATCGAACTTTTTCAAAAAGATTTTTGGAAATTCGGATAAAGGTGCACCGTACGATATGTTGACAAATGAATTTAGGACATTTCGTGCAAATGTAAAATCAGCCATAAGCAACGAGAAGAATGGAAATCAAAAACACTTCACTATGAAAAACAAGAGTACTAAAAATGGGCGAACAATTTTAATTCCATATAGATCCATAAAAGAAAATGGATTTTTTTCAACTGAATTGAAAAATATTAAGGATTTTAAGAAGAAAATTGATGTTAATAAAATAAAATGCGATTGTGAACTAAATTACGATAAATCGTCCAATAAATGGTATTTCATTGTTTCAGAATATATTAACAAAAAGAATATTATTGAAAGAAAAGAAGAAGTAGCAATAGATGAAGGGGAAAGCATTTTTGCTACTTTTTATTCACCAGAAGAATGTGGGAAATGTGGTGAAAATTTAAGAAAACCAATTTTAAGAATTCAAGAAAGGATTAAACACCTGCAGAGTACAATTAAAAAGGGAATTAATAAGAAAGGAAGAAAGTTAAAAAATAAAGGTAGACTCATAAAGATAATCAAAAGACATTTTAAAAAGATAAAACACATTGTGGATGAAGTTCATCATCAAACTGCAAAGTATTTGTGCGAGAATTATAAACGAATTTTAGTACCGAAATTTGAAACAAAGAAGATGGTCTTAAATAATTATGGGACAACAAGAAAGGACAAGAAAAGGATTAATAAACTAAATGGTAGAGTAAAATTTGTACTAATGAGACAATCCCATTTTAGATTCAAGATGTTTTTAAAAGCGAAAGGAGAAGAGTACGGATGTGATATAATTGATTGTACTGAAGAGTATACATCACAATGTTGTGGGAAATGTGGACATCTTTCTACCGAATATACAGGTAGAACAAAAAGATGTACAAAATGCGGATACAAGATCAATAGAGATCTTAACGGAGCGAGAAACATATTTGTGAAAAATCATAAATATGAAAAATAAAAGGAGAGTGATCTCCGAAGGTAACCTCCAAACCTTAGGTTGGATATATTTTGGTACATTTAATAGATTCATCATTAATAATGTATGAAAATATATAACAATGTATCAAAATATATCTAAAAATTAGGAGGGTTTCGGTAAAATCAAAAGGTATTGCAAAGTACGATAAAAATTTATGTATTAAAAAAATTGATAAAAATATTGTATTATAAGATCATGTTGCTGAAGTTGTGAAGATAAAATGGACTTGTATACTATACAACGAATTTTGGAAAGGTGTCGATGGGACGCATGTAAAAATGTAACAGCCAAATTTGACATATTTGATGATACTCATCATAAAACGATGATGATGCAAATATGTGAAAAATACGAGTGCGAAAGAAATACTAAATGTTACGATGATGGTGCCGATTACATGTTGTTCTGTACGAATCGCGAAAATGAAATTGATTTACATGATGGTACATTGATAACTCGTGGTGGTAGTGGACTGACTCACATCATTTATTTTGGGAGTAGTTTGACGCATGTTTATGATAGTTTTACGAACATGTGTAGTAGAATTGCCAAAGAAGGGTGTGTTGACCATTTAAGATATGCACATGAGAATGGATTTTGGTGGAATGCACAAACATGCGCGATCGCTGCTAAATTTGGAAACTTGGGATGTTTAAAATATGCGAATGAGAATGGATGTTTATGGGATAAAGAGACAATGCATAATGCATCGAATTATGGAAATTTAGAATGTTTAAGATATGCACGCGAAAATGGATGTTCAATTCGTGATAGTTAATCGAAATATGCGAAAATATAATAAATTTGTATACAAGTAAAAAATTGAAAATAGAATTCATAAATATTTAATGATAAATTTATGAGTAAGTTAAAATGGACTTATATACAATACAACAAATTTTGGAAAGATGTTATGACGTTATGTGTAAAAATGTAATAGCAAAATTCGACATATTTGACGATGAGCAAAATAAATCAATAAGGATGCTAACGTATGAAATATTCGGATGGGATAGATATACATATATAAGTGAAGAAAAAATCAAATTGTTGGATTTTTTGGGAAATTACTGCGAAGATGGATATACATGGTGTATGTATACAAACACCTACTACCCATCGAAATGCACACGCGGAAAGAAATTCACTGACGATGAATATGTGTATCCAAAATCATCAGTGATGTTTGAATGTTTTAAATGTTCTCACGAGAACGGATGTACATGGGACACATTGGTGTGCAAATGTGCGTTAGGTATTGGGAATTTAAAATGCATAAAATATGCTCATGCGAATGGGTGTCCAATAAATATAAGGGAGAGTTTATAAGAGAATGGACATATTTTTTTGACATATACATATAACTAATTTCACAAAAATGTTGATCATAAAGTTTTATGTGGATCATAAAAAAATGAAAAAAGAAGTATCACGTAACAACGACTGAAATAATAATGAAATAACAACAAAAAATCTATGGAAAAAATAATGGATAGATTTAAGCGAATTGTGGAAAAGGGAAATGTGAGTTCAAGAAGGATAAGAGTATTGAATAAATTTGTCGAGGAATTTGATGATGATTACAAACATCGCAAACAAGTGATCGAAATAATAAAAATCATTGAAACACTCGAAGAAGGAGATGTTGATAAAAAGATTATTAAGAAAATGCAAAAAATATTAAAGGAAGTAACTGACAACAATATGACATGCGAAATAGTCAGTTCACAACTCGAAGTAGAAAAAGTGGAAAAAGAATTGGATTCTCATGTTAAAAAATATTGCGGATTTTCGGAAAAGAAACCGATGGATTATGTCGGATATGACATATCTAAAAATCTTTACATATCACGATATGATGGTAAACGAATGACTGGAAAAAATGTGAGTACTGTGTGTAATAAATTGATAAATATATTGAAATGCGGATTGAATAGGGTGATAGATGGTTCAATTGATAAAGTACCAATTAGCAATAAATTAGTATTGTATAAACATAATAGTTTAGAATTGTTCGACATTGAGCATTGTTTTCACATTCTACATATGAAAGAACGCAGAATACGAGAACTTTCGGTAGAAAATGAGAAAAATTATTACTATATGTTTGTTAAGAATGAATTCGGTGGTTACATCTTGCGTCGTTTACTTACAAAAGATAGTATTATTAAAATGATGTATTATATGAATAATGTACACGTTCCTGAACTCGCAAATTTACTTGGTGTTAATTTGTGTGAAAAAATACCATTAACGAAGGAACAATCAACAATTAAAGTAATACTTAAAATATTTGATGGAGAAGAAATGATATCACAAAAATGTATTGATGGTTACTTTATCGATCTATATTTTACTGAATATAAATTGGCAATTGAATGTGATGAAAACGATCATATACATAATAGTTTATGCGATGAAAAATTTCGCGAAATATGCATATCGAAAAATGACATAACGTTCATCCGTTATAATCCTGATGATATTAATTTCGATATACACAAAGTAATAAACAGGATATACATGCATATCAAAAAACATAATTTCTATCCGCAAAAAAATGAATATTTAAATATTTGAATATATTTGTATATATATAAAATCGACATTCAAATGACCACTCACACCAAAGAATTTTCGTGTATATATCTATTTACAATAGGATTTGTTAAAGATTTACGAGAGAGTATGAAAATTGCTGATAAATATAATGACAATGATATTGTCGTGAAGTACGGAATGACTACAAATTTACTCAAAAAATCGGAGAAATATGGTACATCTTTCGAAAAATATGGCGGAAACGCGAAACTCAAATATTATGGTTGGATCGATTCTGAATTTCAATCTAAAGCGGAAAGGGACATTCAAATTTGGATGAAATACTCTTTAATAAAATGTGATCGTATTAAAAAATTAGCAATTTTAACACATGAAGAGTTGAAAGAAGTCAAAGACTATTTTGGACAGATTTCAAATATTTATTGCGGAAAGTTAAAAAACATGATCGATGCATATAAAAAGAGTTTAGTTGATAAAGAAAAGAAGATAATTAGATTGAAGAAAGATCGTGAAATGATAGAACGATTGTTACTTAGGGAAAGAGAGTCGACGAAATTATTGACAAAGTTATTGAAAAAGTGATCTATATAGTTTTTTTACTCACATATGGAAATAATTTGAAAATAAAATTATTTCGATGAGTTTACGATGATTGTAATGATTTGCGAGTATTTTCGACAAGTTTGCGATGATTGTATAATATCAATTTAAGTTCTTTTTTGATACCATTTTTTGTGTTATCATCGTC